>JGI994J12354_10002422_pt1 | contig 18252 bp, 17 predicted proteins | sample IntmicLarv3ML3BL_FD_12354 | JGI IMG/M metagenome (IMG submission 12354)
CGGCAGCGCATCAAGCGCCGACACTGCCGCCGCCGTAGTTGATGTGCTTATGCCGCTGTTGAGCGAGCGGGGAATATCGCTGGCGGCGCAGTGCTGTGAGCATCTCAACCGCGCGTTGGTGGTGGAGAGGGAAACAGCGGAACGATATAACCTCATTGAGGTGTCTGTCCGACCCCGTCCTCATGCCGGCGGAGCATTTGCGGCGGCTGTTTATGACCGGATGAAAAATCCGGTTGTGGTGGAAGCCGTCGGGGCCCACGCCGGAATAGACATCGGATGCACGCTTATCGGTATGCATCTCCGCCCCGTAGCCGTTCCATTTCGGTCAAAAACCACGCATATTGGCGAGGCGCTTGCAACCTGCGCACTAACCCGTCCGAAATATATCGGCGGACCACGTGCGGAATATTAATAATAAAAAAGAAAGTGGGGCAAGGGTGACGATTTTAGCATTGTCATTCTGAGCGAAGCGAAGAATCTTGTGGACGCATTAAAGTTTCTCAATTACGAGCCGACATTTGCATCCACGCAAAAACGCTTCGGCGTTTTTCGAAAGTGAGATAAATCTTTTCCCAACATGTGTAAAAAGCATAGATGTTTTCTAAGTTAATTGACCATACTAACCCTTATCGAATCTAAAACAAGATTCTTCGCATTCGCTCAGAATGACAGAGGGCATCGTTTCGCCACAACCTTAATGATAGGATTTCATATATTACAAACGCTTTTTGGTGACTCCTCAACAAAAAAAGACAGTCTGTATCAACAAAAACGACACAGACTGTCCTCTTTATGAAAGCTTAAACATAATGAATTTCGACCCCGCCAAAGGTGACATTTCCGGCAAGATTAAGAGTGGGAGCATCCTCGGCGCAGAAATTATCGCGCACGTCAACCCCTCCGATCACGGCCGCAACACCGTTTTTTATCCGCCAATGACGCGGAACATAAAGTTCCACCCCGCCAAACGACACGTTCAGCACAACATCAGCGCTGTTGTTTGCCAATTGTGCGTGGTCAAAATACACCTGCGCCGCGCCAAAGCTACAGTTCACGTCCACGCGTTCCAAATGGTTGGTGTGGAGATATTTGCTGCCCGAACCGAACCGAACGGTGCACTGGGTAAAGCTGCCGGTATCGGTATCATTGATGCTGATTTCGGGATGCTTTCTAAAAGGTGGCGGTTGGATATTATCACCACGCTTTTTCCATTTCGCACCGCGAAACATCATGTGCAAGCCAACGCTTCCCAACAACGCGGCGATAAGCACCGGCCACGGAGTAATAGCGTTCAGCACCGGGAACGGTCCGGAAAACACGATACATAAAAGTGCCAGCGAAAACAGCAGACCGGCAAATTGACGGTGGACAGCACTTTTTATGGCCGCCGCGGTAAGAACAACACCAAAAAACATAGTAAACGGTGTAACATTTTGACCAAACGTCAGCAACCCCAGCCGATGAACAATGACAAGTGCGGCGGCGCACAGGAAAAACACACCCCAGAACCAATTACCTTTTTTCATTAAAGACCACAATCCTTTCATTCGCCGCGACCCAAAAAGCGGCGCAAATCCTTGTAATAAAGCCGTGAAACATACACAATCTTGTGACTGGCATAAAACTGTACGGGGCTTGCACCGGTAAGGTTTCGCCGGATAGAGTAGATGCGGCGGATATTAACCAGTGACGATTTTGAGACACGGACAAAGTGGGAGGGGAGAACAGCTTCCAGCTCATACAACCGCATCTCGGTTTTGAAAGCGTCGGAGGTGGTGTGAGCAAAAACGGCATCACCGTCGGTTTCGAAAAACAGCACCTCATCGGTAGAGAAGAAAAATTCCGCCTTTTCCGCGCCATCTCCCTTGAAAAACCGCAGCAACGAGGGGGGCGCAAGTTCATCGGTGAGCAGTTTTTCCAGCCGACGAACGCGGTCGTCGGCATTGCGGCACCGGATAACAATTTCCTCATCCTCGCCGTCATTCGAAATTTCGACCCGAACCTTCATCCGCCAACCTCCTTCCTTTGAACCCGGGGCTTGTTTGAAAACTTCATGTGTGCAGATTTTTTAAACAAGCCCTAAATCGACTACATTTACATATTACACAATCCCACAGGATTTGAAAAGCCCTTTTTGCCAACAGGTATGGTTTCACAGGGTAAAAGGATAATTTTAGCCGCAAAAAATACCGGAGCAAAGCACACAAGCCCGCCCCGGTACAGAAATTCACCGGATATTACAGAATTTCAAGCTCTGCGGCGGTGAAGTCATATGTACTATCGCAAAATCTGCAAACAATTTCAATTTTCCCGCTTTCATCGGGCAGAGATTTACGTTCCTCCGACGACACAGCGGTGAGTGCGCGGGATACGCGGTCGCGAGAGCAGGGGCAAAGGTATTGCGGGTCATATGAATCGAGCTGTTCAAACTCAAAACCGTCCAACGCCATAGCGCACAACTCCTCCGGAGTTGCGCCCTGCTCCAGCATTTGCGTAACCGGTGGGAGATTCGCGACGTTTTTCTCCACCCGCGCAAGCACATCCTCGGGACAAAACGGCAAAAGCTGGATAATCAACCCGCCCGCGGCCCTGACCGTCAAATCAGGATTGACCAGCACGCCAAGCGCACATACCGTGGGAATTTGCTCGCTGTCGGCATAATATCGGGTAATATCCTCGGCAATTTCCCCCGATACGATGGGAACACATCCGTTATATGGCTGCGCCGCGCCGGTATCCCGCATTACATGCAGCAGTCCGCTCGCACCGACCGCTTCGCCGACATTAAGCTTGCCATCGGGACGGAGCGGAATCTCCACTATATTATTATCAGCGTATCCGCGGACATTGCCCGACCCGTCGGTCACTGCCATAACAGTACCGGCGGGACCTCCCCCGTTTATACGCAAGGTGAGTGTGTCATCGCGGTTTTTCAACATTATGCCCATCATTGATGCGGCGGTCAGCATTCTGCCGAGAGCGGCGGTTACAACAGCGGAGGGCTGATGTATGCGTTCCGCCTCCGTGACAATGGAGGTGGAATCAATTGCCATTGCCATTACGGTCGCGTCGGAGGTGATGCATCGAATTGCAGAAGGTTTCAAAATTTCGTCATCCTTTCGGGTTTGTTGCGAGTTACAAACACTACTTTCTCGCTTTTATCAGTGGGCGGATTATAAGAAATGTCATCAAACACGGAAACTATTTCGAACCCGGATTCCGACAACAGCCGTGACAGTGTGCGAATAGAATAGCCGCGCTCACGAACATGGTCGGTCATGCGGGCATACCCCGATTCGCCGGGAACAAAAAAGTCCAAATGCATATCGGTTTCACAAGTGCGGGTAATCAAGCGGTTTTGCCATACGCAATAGCAGCTGTCGGTATCGAACACAAAAACTTCATCCGCCAAAACGTTGGTGTGCTTGTAGGGGGTGTTCACGTCGAAGATAAACAACCCGCCCGGCTCAACAAACAAACGCAGCCGGCGAAAAACCTCGGCAATGTCGGCGGTACACAGCAGATGGTTTAACCCGTCCGCTGCACAGATTGCGCCTTCCACCGTGCCGTACAAATCCAACTCCCGCATATCCTGACAAAGCAGCAAAGGAGAAGCACCAACAGCCGCCGCTTTTTCGGCGGCAAGTGACAAAAACTCCTCTGAAGAGTCAACACCAATCACATCCGCACCGCAGCCGAGCATATCAATGGACGCACCGAGCGACCCGCAAGCAAGGTCGAGCAGCAGAGCAGGCAGTCTGCCGGCGTATTTTTTGAACAAATCCATATAATAAAACGAACGCGCCTGTTGTTCGGCGCGATCGGTCAGCAGGTCATAGAAATTAGCCAAAGCGGAATATCCGCCAGTCGCGCCATGAGAAAGACTCATTCCTCATCCCCCTCATTATGAGAAAGGCCAAGACGTTCAAACACCATATCATATGCGTCACATCCGTTGATGAGCGAGCGGTTGACACGGCTTATCGTTGCGGTTGATGCGCCGGTTGCTTTAACGATATCGTTGTACACATTTTTTTCGCGCAGCATACGGGCGACCGACATGCGCTGAGTCATAGCCTTGATTTCCGCCACGGTACACAAATCCTCAAAAAACATATAGCATTCGTCCACCGAGCCGAGCATCAGCAGAGTTTCAAATAAAAAATCAGTTTTTTCGTTTCTCAGCTTACTGTTCATCTGCCCGAACCCCCTCAATAAATATCAATATAACTACAGTCATAATTTTAACACGCTGAACTGTGAAAGTCAACATATTCATTGGCGGGCGGGTAAAACGGGGGTAAAAAGAGTGCAATCTACACAAATAATAACACAAATGATAAAAAAATATTTAAAAAGCTTGACAAACAAACCCACTGTGTATATAATGAACATGTTCCGTTTTCTTTTGCGCTGGCTTTGAAGGGGTAATGAAGGTGGAGTCACATCCCGATTTTTTGCACAATACAGATGCTGTATCCGTGGACACGCTATCCATGGATGGTGAGCTTGTAGAGCGCGCTTGCGGAGGCAGCGAAAGCGCGTTTTTGGCACTTGTAAACCGGTATTTACCCATGATTCGCAAACAGGTTGCTGTTCTTCGCCGTCTTGCGGAGGATGACGATTTAGCACAGGAAGGGTTGACTGGATTGTTTGCCGCAGTTCGCACGTATGACCCGGCCAAGGCCGCTTTTTCCACATATGCCGGCGTTTGTGTGCGCAATCATTTGTTGTCGGTTGCGCGAAAATGGAGCGCGGCGCGTGCTATTCCAGCTTCCGAAATCGTCAGCATTGACGAGGGATTTGATGATGGCGGCATTTTATCTGATGAACGGGACGACCCGGCTCATTTGGTGGGCAAGCGCGAGGATGAAAAACGTCTTTATCGCAAGTTGCGCGATTCTTTGTCCGAAAATGAGTATCATGTGCTTGTGCTGTATATCCAAAACTTTTCCTATCGCGAAATTGGCGAAAAAACAGGAATGACCCCCAAAGCGGTTGACAACGCGTTGCAGCGTGCCCGCCGAAAGCTGACCTCGACGTCCTTGTCGGACGGATGATTTTTGTTTTTATTACGGCGGATGCCGGTTATTATATGCCCGGGTAGCTTAAGAAGAGCGTTGGTTTTCAAAGGTGTCGGTACGAATCCGTCGCGGGGCAAATATTTTATTTAAGCGAGGTTTTATCCATGTACGAAGACAAGACCATGATTTGCAAAGACTGTGGAGCAGAATTCATTTTCACCGCCGGTGAGCAAGAGTTCTATGCTGAAAAGGGCTTTGTAAACGAGCCGCAACGCTGCAAGCCTTGCCGCGACGCCCGTAAGAGCGCCAACAAACCCGACCGTGAAATGCACGCTGCCCAGTGTGCTAACTGCGGCCAGGAAGCCAAAGTTCCTTTCAAACCCCGTGAGGATCGTCCTGTATATTGCAGCGAATGTTTCGCTACAATGAGAGGCGAAAACTAATTTATTGGCTTAAAAAATCCGCCGGACGATGCGATGCATTGGCCGGCGGATTTTTTTGTATATTTGTTCGATTTTGCTTGTTTTTCACATGGTTTTGTCGTATAATAATTATAGTTGATTAACCTGACCCCGCACTCATATTTTCGGACTGTTTTTCGTGATTTTGCGTCTTTCTCCTGGCCTTATGCCGGCAAGGCAACGGCGTCATCCTTGAATCACAAAAAACTTCCTCAAAAATATTGAGCGCATTGCCAACTTAATCAACTATAGAATGCTACAACGGAGGTGCGGTCAATATGACAACGGATTTTATGTTACGTGAATTTGCGAAAAAAATTACGGCGATTTGCACACCGGACGAAATTTTTCTTTTCAGCCATAAAACCGGTCAGGATGGATTGCTCATTTCGTTCAAGCTGTGTATTGTGGTGTCAGAGTGCGATTCGGAAGAGCTTGAAAACCGCCTGTATCTTGATTTGGAATCTGATGTTCCGTTTGACCTGTTGGTTTATTCCAAATCCGAATGGGAGATGCTTTTGAAAAAAGGTGACAGCTTCGCGTCTCAAATTAAACGGACGGGGAGGGTGCTTAATGAGGCGAACCAGGCATAATACCGACAGCCGAAAGTTTTTTGATTGGCTGGAGATTGCGGCACGCGATTTGTTGGCGGCGCGGTTGTTGTTTGACGGCGAGCAATGTTTGGACATTGTTGCGTTTCACTGCCAGCAGGGCATTGAAAAGGCGCTCAAAGCGTATGTGATTTTTTGCACAGGTGTACCGGTTGAGGGACACAACCTGACATGGCTTTGCCGTCAGGCGATGAAACAAAACCGCAAATTCGGAAGATGGCTGGATGCTACACCGAAGATGAACCGTTTTTATATTGAAACAAGGTATCCATCGGATATTGAGTTCAATTTTACATCCGATACAGTGGGCGAAGTGCTGTCCGTCGCGCAGGAGATTTATGCATTTGTGTGCGAGGAGGTTTATGGCGATGCAATGACCGCGGAGATGGAATAATTCGTCAAGTCGCGGCATCGGGGCTGCACACACGCCCGTCCTGTACACGGATTATACGGCGGGCGCGGGCGGCGATGGCGTTGTCGTGGGTAATCAATATTATGGTATGGCCGGCAGTGTTCAAGTCGGCAAGTGTTTGCATCACCTCGTTGCCGGCGGTGGTATCGAGATTTCCGGTAGGCTCGTCGGCGAGAATCAGCGGCGGACAGGATGCTATCGCGCGCGCGATGGCGGTACGCTGTTGCTGACCGCCTGACATTTCTGACGGATGGTGGTGAAGCCGGTCGCCAAGCCCGACACGGCTCAGACTTTCCACGGCGGCTTTGTGGCGGATATTCCGCGGTATTTTTTGATAAATCAGCGGCAATTCAACGTTTTCCAGCGCACTTAACCCGGGTATAAGGTTAAAACTTTGGAAAATAAACCCGATAAACCGACTGCGTATTTGGGAAAGCCGGTGGTCATTCATGCGGGCGACGTTATGCCCCTCCAACAGGTATTCGCCCGATGTGGGGGCGTCTAAACATCCCAGCATGTTCATGAGAGTGGTCTTGCCCGCGCCGGAGCTGCCTGTGATAGCAGTCAACTCACCGTGATTTATGGTGAGCGACATGCCGTCAAGTGCGCGGACCTCGTTTGCTTTCGAACTGTAAATTTTATATAGATTTGTTATTCGGATTATTTCTGACACTATGAGTCATCTCCTTATTTCGGGTGTGAAAATAGTGTTCCCGCTGACAGTCGGCGTATACTTATAAAATTCGGATGAAGGGAAGTGCTGTTCATGAGGAACAAATCAAGAATGAAAAAGAGGTCAAATGTTTCGTTTGTCCGTGTAGCGTTGCTTCTTTGTATTGCGGGGATGGTTGTGTTGACGGCAGGACTGGGAGTTATGTCGTGGAAGTCGGCGGATGCCGAAGCCAAGCTGGAACAATATAAAAAGGAAACCGAGCTGATTTTAGCCGCCGGTGAGGAAAAGGCTAAAAAGAATGAGGAAGAAATCGCCCGCCTTGACGATGAGCTTGAAGAAGCTTCTGCAATAATGGACGAAAACGAGGCGGCTCAACGGGTCGCAGAGGTTGAGAGACAGCTGGAAGCCGCACTTTCTGAGAGTGAGGAAATAAAACGTCAGCGGGACGAGTATCACAGCATTCTCAGCGCATCCAAGCTGGTATCGCTGACTTTTGACGATGGGCCGGGGAAATATACCGAACAACTACTTGATGAGTTGAAGGCGCGGGATATTAAGGCGACGTTTTTTGTGCTGGGGATACAGGCGGTTAAATTCCCCGACACGATACGGCGAATGGTTGACGAGGGGCATGAAATTGCCTGTCATACATGGGATCACAAAAACTTGACTAAGCTTACTCCCGAAGAAATCGCGGAGCAAATGCAAAAAACCATTGATGCAATAGATGAAATCACAGATGGTCGGGGAGTTATGCGGCTTATGAGACCGCCGGGCGGTAATTATAACGAGAATGTTCAAGACGATTCGCGAAAGCGCGATTGGCGGATTGTGAAATGGTCGGTGGACACACAGGATTGGAAAGTCCGAGAGGTGAATGCGATTTTGGACACCGCGTATAACAGTAAAAACAAAATAGAAGACAACGCCATTGTACTTATGCATGATGTGTACCAAACCACGGTGGACGCGGCGATTATTATGATGGACCGGTTGATTGAAGAAAAATATGCAATAGTTACGACGACACAAATACTTGACATGCGAATGGACGGCGGTGTCGCCGGCGAAGTTTATAAATCGGGTATTATTTGACAGAAGGGTTTGGTTGACAGTATGAGCAGAAAGCGCTGGAGGATTTCGCCGCCGGACAAAGACGCGGCCGCAGAATTGGCGGAAGCCTGCGGAATTTCACCGTTTTTGGCGTTGCTGCTTGTCATTCGCGGAATTGATACCTTCGAATCGGTGGAGGAGTTTTTGATTGGTGCCGAACAGGCAGACCCGTACTGTTTTGTTGACATGGAGCCGGCGGTTGCGCGGATTCAACAGGCGTTGGACAGCGGCGAAAAAATGGCGGTTTATGGAGATTATGATGCTGATGGAATCACGGCGACGGCGTTGATGTATTCATATTTGGCGGAGCAGGGCGGTCAGGTGATTTATTACATTCCCGAACGTGAACGGGAAGGATATGGACTAAGCCGCATTGGAATTGATGCGCTCGCCGGGCAGGAGGTTCGGCTAATTATTACAGTTGATAACGGTATATCGGCGGTGGAAGAGGCGGATTATGTTGCCGAAAAAGGGATTGATTTGGTAATTACCGACCATCACCAACCACCCGATGTGTTGCCAAAAGCGGCGGCGGTTGTCAATCCGCATCGCCTCGATTGCGAAAGCGAATTCAAGGAATATGCAGGCGTTGGAGTCGCGTATAAGCTGATATGCGCGATGGACGGTGACCCGGATGAGGTGCTGGGACGGTATGGCGATTTGGTCGCCATTGGAACATTGGCAGACGTTGTTGCGCTGAAGGGGGAAAATCGGTATCTGGTTCGCCGCGGGATAAAGTTTATTAATCAAGACAAGCGCATTGGAATTAAGCATTTGCGTCATGTCGCGGGATGCGGCGCCGGCGTTAAGGAAATGACCGCATCAACGGTGCTGTTTTCGCTTGCGCCGCGTATTAACGCCGCGGGTCGAATGTGCTCACCAATGCCGGCGGCGGAGCTTTTGCTTTGTGATGATGAACAGCGTGCAGAGCAGCTTGCCGAAAAGATACAGGGATATAACACCGACCGGCAGACGACAGAACAGTCGATATTGAAGGAAGTTTATGAGTCGCTGGTGTCGCGGGCGGAGATTACCCATGACCGAGTGATTGTAGTGGACGGCAGCGGATGGAATCCCGGCGTTATCGGAATTATTGCATCGCGGCTGGTGGACAGATACGGCAAGCCGTGTATAGTGCTGAATATTGAAGGCGAATTTGCCAAAGGGTCGGGGCGGAGCATCAGCGGGTTTAATTTGCACGAAGCGGTCAAAGCGTGCGAAGATGTGGTGGTAAAATTCGGAGGACATGCGCTTGCGATTGGCGCCGAAGTTGCGGTGGATGAAGTCGGGGAATTCCGCCGAAGAATCAACGAATTCGCGGCAGAGCACTATCCGGCAATGCCGGTGCCGGAGCTGAATATTGATTGCAAGCTCAGTCCGGCGCAGATAGATATGGAAAAGGTGGAGCTTACCGGGCTGTTGGAGCCGTTTGGGGCAGGCAACCCGATGCCGATATTCGGGCTTTATCAGATGCGGGTGGACAATATTACACCCATCGGGCAGGGAAAGCATTTTCGGCTGTCGGTTTCGCGGGATAACACAAGACTGTCAATCCTCAAATTTGGCATGAAGCCAGAGGATTTTTCATATGAATGCGGACAAATAGTTAATTTGGCGGTCACAATGGAACGCAGCGAATATCGCGGAGTGGTATCGCCGCTGTTGCTTATGAAGGATATTCGCGCGGCTGATGCCGAATCGCGGCAAGAGGAGATGCTGGACTCACTGCGAAATTATGACCGTGTTATGCGCGGTGAAGATTTGACGGTGGATGAGCGGGAGATGTGGCGGCCGCTCAGAGATGAGCTTGGACGGTTGTACCGGTATTTGCGCGGCAAAGGTTCGTGGTGCGGGCCGATAGAACAGCTAACGTATTTATTGGGCGAGCCGGGCATACCATACATTCGGTTACTGCTTTCGCTGGAGGTTTTGAAAGAGGCGGGATTGATTGGTGTTAATGATAACGGCGATGTTATAAGAATCGTTGTGCTTCCCGCCGAGGGCAAGTCTGATTTGGAACAAACCGCCGTTATGATTCGGTTGAAATAACAATACTATCGGTATAAACAATGGTAAATAATACGAAAAGGAGGCGATAATTGTGAGTAATGTCGAGTGGAAACAACAGGTGGAGGGGTTGCACAAAATTCTGCGCAAGAGCGGGAAAACCTATAACTTTGATACAATCGATGCGGCGGTTGAGGTTGCAGTAACGGCGCACGAAGGACAACTGCGCTCCTCCGGCGAGGCGTATATAACTCATCCTTTGGCGGTGGCAACGATTTTGGCAGAGCTTGGAATGGACAACGAAACCATTATCGCGTCCATTTTGCATGATGTGGTGGAGGATACCTCCGTTGAGCTTGCGGACCTGTCGCGCATGTTTGGCAAAGAGGTTGCCGCATTGGTGGATGGGGTTACAAAGCTGGAAAAGCTGCCCTTCTCCACCAAGGAGGAGGAGCGCGCGGAAAACGTGCGAAAAATGCTGCTTGCCATGGCGCAGGACATTCGTGTTATCATTATCAAGCTCGCTGACCGTATGCACAACATGCGGACGATTCAGTTTCGGCCGGAAGAAAAGCAGCTTGTCACCGCAAAGGAAACATTTGATATTTACGCTCCGCTTGCACACCGGTTGGGTATTCGCGCTGTCAAGGAGGAGTTGGAGGATTTATCGCTTCGCACGCTCGACCCGATTGCCTATCACGAAATTGAAGAAGCGCTGGCACTCAGAGAAAGCGAGCGCAACGATTTTATTGACAGCATCCGGACGCGGATTTCCGAAACAATCGGAGCGATTCCCATCGCATGTCAGGTGTCCGGGCGAATCAAGAGTATGCCCGGGATTTATAAGAAAATGTATATTCAAAACCGCGCGTTTGAGGAGATTTATGACATATATGCTGTGCGCATAATTGTGGATGCGGTCAACGATTGTTACAACGTTTTGGGCGTTATCCATGATATGTTCCGTCCCATTCCGAACCGGTTTAAGGATTATATTTCAACGCCGAAAACCAATATGTACCAGTCGCTGCACACCACTGTTATTTCCAAGGAAAAAATCCCGTTTGAGGTGCAAATTCGCACATGGGAAATGCATTATACGGCGGAATACGGCATCGCGGCGCATTGGAAATATAAGCTCGGAATCCAACGCAAGGATAAGCTGGAGGAACGTCTTGCATGGGTGCGGCAATTCATCGAAAATCAAAAAGATGTTGACGATGCCGAGGACATTGTGCGGTCGATAAAAACCGACCTGTCCGGCGATGATGTGTTTTTGTTCACACCAAAGGGCGATGTAATCACGCTGCCGGTGGGTGCAACGGTTATTGATTTTGCGTATGCTATCCATTCGCAGGTGGGACACCGCATGATGGGCGCAAAGGTTGACGGGCGCATTGTGCCCATTGATTATGCCGTCAAAACCGGAGAAATCGTGGAAATTCTTACCACATCGGCGCAGGGACACGGACCAAGCCGCGACTGGCTTAATATTGTCAAAACAAGCGAGGCGCGCAACAAAATCCGGTCATGGTACAAGAAGGAACGCCGTGACGAAAACATTGAAACCGGACGTTCAGAGATTGAGCGTGAGTTCGCGCGGTACGCGATACGTCTTGATGAAGAACAGTTGAAGGAATTTATCGCGGCGCAGTCAAAAAAACAGCACTGCGCGTCGGTGGAGGATTTTTATGCAGCGCTGGGTTATGGCGGGATTATTCTTTCGCGGATAATGCCGCGTATCAAGGAGGAATATCTTCGGCTTGTCAAGACGGAAAATATCCCGCCGGAAAAATTGATTACAGCAAGCAAGCCGTCGCGGAATAACGGCGGAGTTATTATTGAAGAAATGGACAACTGCCTTGCCAAATTCGCGAGATGCTGCAACCCTGTGCCGGGCGATGAAATTATCGGATTTATCACCCGCGGCTTCGGAGTATCGGTGCACAAGAGGGATTGCAGCAATGTTCCGGCACAGGTTGAAAACGCGTCCGAACCGGAGCGATGGGTTTCGGCGCGGTGGGAAAGCGGCGTGCGTGATGAGTTCAAGGCGATTTTGAACATTGAAGCGCGCAGCCGCAACGGATTGCTCGCCGATATCACGGCACAGCTCGCCGCAATTCATGTAATGATTCATGCTATCAGCTTGCGGGAGCCGCGGGACGGCGAGGCGAGCATGAGCATTACAGTGGGAGTTAATTCGTTGGATCATTTGCAATCGGTCATCGCGAGAATGACACGAATTGACGGCGTTTACCGCATATCGCGCAATGGCAATAGCTAACTTTGATTTGGAGTGAGTAATAGTGCAGTGTATTTGCCTTAATATCGGAATGTTGCAGACCAACTGTTATGTCGTATATGATGATGACAAAGTCGGGGCGGTTATTGACCCCGGCGGCAACGAGGATAGGATTATTGAAGTTATTCGAAAGAACAACCTCAAAATTACCCATATCCTGTTGACTCATGCACATTTTGACCATTTATTAGCGGCGGATGCAGTGCGTGCCGAAACCGGCGCGGCGTTGATGGTTTCGACGGCGGACAGGAGCATGCTGGAAAACCGCGCGTACAGCATGATTCCGCCGCACATTACTATACCCATTGCTGATGAGCTTTTTGACGACAAGGATGAAATCAAAACAGGCGGATTGACATTCAAGGTTATGCACACACCGGGACACACGCCGGGAAGCTGCTGTTTCAAATGTGAAAACGTGCTATTCAGCGGCGATACGCTGTTTGAAAGCAGCATCGGGAGAGTGGATTTCCCCGGCGGAGATGCTGCGGCTATGGAATGCTCGCTGGCGGCATTGTCGGAGCTTGATGGCGGGTACACCGTGCTTCCGGGACATGGCGGCAGCACTACAATCGAACGCGAAAAGGCGAATAATCCGTATTTGAAGGGCTTTTACAAATGAAATTAGTTATCACCGGGCATGCTTATCGTTATGAAATTGAAAATATTTGCAGGTTGTTTTTCCCGCAATATGATATCGGTACGGACAGTGACGGCATCATTGTTACCAGCACATTAGCCGAAAACGGCGGGATTGTTTTATTACGGGGAGAGGTCACTGCCGGCGGCCGTACCCTTGCAGCAGAGGAGTCAATTGAGCCGTGCGCCGGGTTTGACAAGGAATGCGAACGGATGCTGGCGGTGATTTTATATGATTTGTTTGTGGAAATACTTGACCGCCCGCTGGATTGGGGTGCGGTGACCGGTGTTCGTCCGGTGAAGCTGTTGCGCCGTATGGGTGAGCAGCTTGGGGATGAATCCGCTGCCGAATGGATGCGGGATGCGCTCAGGGTATCGGACAAAAAGCTAAAGCTGTGTCGGCGGACGCTGCAAATTGAAAACCGACTGCTGGAGTTGTCGCGCCCGGATTCTTTCAGCCTGTATATAGGCATCCCGTTTTGCCCCACACGGTGCGATTATTGCTCGTTTGTGTCGCATACAGTGCAACGCGCAGGGAAGTTGATTCCGGATTATGTCAATTGCTTGTGCCGCGAGCTTGAACAGACGGCGGAAATCGCGCGTGGGTTGGGACTGCGGTTGGAAACGGTGTACATGGGCGGCGGAACACCTACAACATTGACGGCGGAACAGATGGCGCAGGTGTTGGGAACGGTGGAAAGGCATTTTGACCTATCCGCCGTACGGGAATACTGTGTTGAGGCGGGCCGGCCGGATACTGTTGACAAGGAAAAGCTTCATGTAATTCGCGGGCACGGCGTGGGACGTATCAGCATTAATCCGCAGTCGCTCAGTGATACCGTGCTGGAAGCTATCGGACGCAAGCACACCGAAAAACAGTTTTATGACGCGTTTGAGCTGGCGAGGCAGTGCGGGTTCGAGCATATTAATGCCGATTTAATTGTGGGATTGCCCGGCGACAGCGAAGAGGGATTCGCGCGGAGTCTTGACGGGCTGATGGAGCTGTCACCAGAGGGAATTACGGTGCATGCGCTTGCCATGAAACGGGCATCAAATTTGGTTTCCGGCGGGCGCGAGAGTTATGAGGGCGGCGAGCAGGCGGTGCGGATGGTGGATTACAGCGCGGCGGCACTGGATGCGCGGGGATATCGGCCGTATTACCTATACCGCCAAAGCCGTGCAGCGGGAAATATGGAAAATGTCGGGTGGTCAAAGCTTGGATTTGAAGGGCTTTACAACGTTTTTATCATGGATGAAACGCATTCCATTTTTGGATGCGGTGCCGGAGCCGTCACAAAATTGCGGCAGCCGGACGGAGAATATCTTGAGCGTGTGTTTAATTATAAATTTCCGTATGAATATATTGACCGGTTTGATGATATGCTTGAAAGGAAGAAGCTTGCGGGCGAAGCCTGCCGGCGAATCATGAAAAGAAAGGAATGGGCATAACTATGGCTCCGTTGATTAAGAGACGCAGTCTTTTGAAAGAAGAAATCAATCGCAGAATGGCGGCCGACACGGCAGGTTTTATTGACGACGAGGAGCGGCGTTATCGCGATGAGGTGGCGGCGCTTGCTGATTTTTTCTGCGAGGATAAGGATGGACGGCGGTTGGTTATGTTGTCTGGGCCATCGTCATCGGGCAAGACTACCACGGCAGAAACGCTGAAAAAGCGGTTGCACGAAAGAGGAGTAGACGCACATTCGGTGTCAATGGACGATTTTTACCGTGGAATAAAGCACGCGCCGCTTCGTGAGGACGGGACACGGGATTTGGAAACCATCCACGCGCTCAGATTGGACGCGCTGGAGCAGTGTATGCAGGAAATCCTGCACAAAGGGCAAACCATACTGCCGAGATTTGATTTTCAAACCGGAAGCCCGTCGGAAATTACCGAGGAATTGACGGTGGGCAGGGATGCGGTCGTAATTTTTGAAGGCATTCACGCGATTAACCCGATATTTGAGTATCATATGCCGCACGAGAGGGTTTACAAGCTGTTTGTCAACACTGTTACACCGGTTTATGACGGGGCGGAGAAGGTGTTGTCGCGGCGGGATATTCGGCTGACACGGCGAATGTTGCGGGATGAACGGTTTCGTAACTGCCCGCTTGGGAACACGCTGTCAATGTGGCCGCAGGTGGTGTTGGGAGAAAACGAGTATATGTTCCCATATGTGGACACTGTGGATTATTTGATTGACACTACCCATGCATATGAGCCGTGTATTTTTGCCGGATTGCTGGTGCCATCGCTGATTGCGTTGAGGGAAAACAGCGAAATGTATACATTGTACAAGCCGGTTATCGAGCGAATGATTGCTGCGCTGTCGAGATTTGATTATGTATCTCCGGCAATGTTGCCGAATGACTCAATGCTGTGTGAGTTCATAGGAAAACAGCATTAAAATCGAAAGATTTATCTTTCATAATCACTCCTGTCCACGCATATACTGAATCGTGGCTACCGATTTGGTATGATGTAAATGTGGACAGGAGAGGCTTGTAAAATGATTGACAACCAATTTCGCCCCGAAGGGCTGTTGATGGACACCGAGGATAATCGCAGGTATATTTCCTGCGCCGCCGGATTGGCGGAGGCGGCGTTGGAGGGACGTATTCTGGAAGCCCGCGCCGTTCTGTGCGATGCACAGCACAATCTGCATGTAGAGCTGCCGGGGATGCAGGGTGTTATTCCATATTATGATGGCGCTGTCGGGATTGAGGACGGAACAACCCGTGACATTGCGTTGATATCAAGGGTAAGCAAACCGGTTTGTTTTGTAGTGCGCGGATTTGAGGACACTGTATCCGGCGGACGGCGGGCGGTGTTGTCCCGCCGCATGGCACAGGAAATTTGCCGCGCGGTGTACATTGACAAGCTGCACCGTGGAGACATTATTGCCGCGCGGGTGACAAGGTTGGAGCCGTTTGGCGCGTTTTGTGATATTGGCTGTGGGATACCGGCGCTGATGCCTATTGCAGGGCTTTCGGTCAGCCGCATTTCACATCCGTCCGACCGGTTGGCGGTCGGCGACGATATTTTGGGAGCGGTATCTTCGCTTGAAGGCGGACGTATTTGCTTGTCCCAACGGGAATTGCTTGGAACATGGGAGGAAAACGCGGCGTTGTTTCGCCAAGGCGAAACGGTTGCGGGAATTATTCGTTCGTCGGAGGAATACGGGGTGTTTGTGGAGCTGACCCCCAACCTTGCGGGACTTGCCGAATCGCGGTCCGGAGTTCGCCCCGGCCAGCGCGCGGGAGTTTTTATCAAGAGTATTATTCCGCAAAAGATGAAAATCAAGCTTGTAATCATCGACGCGTCGGAGAATATTGCTGCCCAAACCATAACAAGACCGGCGCCTCCGCGGTATCATATCGACAGCGGCAGAATCGAGCGATGGGTATATTCGCCGGAGGAATGTGACAAGATTATCGAAACCGATTTCACCTCCGTGGGAGTGGTACGGCACGATTACATAATGAGGTAAAAAGAAAGGCACGGTCGTAAAAATGTCAGAGTTTGTTCATCTGCATGTGCACAGCGAATACAGCCTTCTGGATGGCGTTTGCCGCGTCCGGGAGCTTGTTTCGCGCGCGGCAGAGCTTGGACAAACGGCGGTTGCGGTTACTGACCATGGGGTTATGTACGGTACAGTGGAGTTTTATAAAGCAGCGAAAAAAGCCGGAATAAAGCCTATAATCGGATGCGAAGTTTATGTGGCGGTGCGGTCGCGGTTTGACAAGGTGCACGAGCTTGACAGCGAGTACACGCATTTGGTGTTGTTGTGCGAAAATAATGTCGGATATCAAAATTTAATCAAGCTGGTTTCGCTGGCGTACACCGACGGATTTTACAGCAAGCCGAGGGTTGACCGCGAGCTGTTGGAGCAATACCATGAAGGGCTAATCGCATTGTCGGCGTGCCTTGCGGGAGAGGTGCCGCGGGCGTTGTTGCGCGGCGACCCGGAGGGGGCTTTGCGGACCGTGCGGTGGTATGACGGAGTATTCGGGAGGGGCAACTATTTTTTGGAGCTTCAAGACCACGGACTGCCGGAGCAGAAGGAAATCAACCCGAAAATTATCCGTATATCGCATGAAACCGGCGTTCCGCTTGTGTGCACCAACGACGCGCACTATTTGACACGTGAGGATGCTGTCGTGCAAAAGGTGCTGGTGTGTATCCAAACCAACACCACGATGGACAAGCCTTCCGCCATGGCTTTTGAAGGCGACGAGTTTTTTGTCAAAAGCAGCGACGAAATGCGGGCACTATTCCCGCAAATTCCCGCCGCGTTCGACAACACTGTCAGCATTGCCGAGCGGTGCAATGTCGAGCTTGAATTTGGCAAGATACATCTTCCGAAATTTGACGCGCCCGGCGGGGACAGCATAAAATATTTCAGAGAGCTGTGCCGCGCCGGAGTGGAGCGGCTTTATGGGACGTCTCCGGCGGCGGAGGTTGTCCGGCGGCTTGAATATGAGATGGATGTTATTGAACGAATGGGGTATGTTGATTATTACCTCATCGTGTATGATTTTGTGAATTATGCCAAGACACACGACGTTCCCGTGGGACCGGGACGCGGGTCGGGCGCGGCGAGCCTGTGCGCGTATTGTCTGGGGATTACGGCGGTTGACCCTATCCGATACAATCTGCTTTTTGAAAGGTTTCTCAATCCGGAGCGGGTGAGCATGCCGGACTTTGACATTGATTTTTGCACTGAAAAACGACAGAAGGTTATTGACTATGTTGTGAAGCGGTACGGGTCCGACAGGGTGGCGCAGATTGTCAGTCTTGGAACAATGGCGGCACGTGCAGCGGTTCGTGATACGGCGCGGGCACTGGGAGTTCCGTTGAGCCTTGCCGACCGCGTGGCCAAGCTTATTCCGCGGCAGCTTGATATAACACTGGAACGCGCCGAGTCACTTACCCCGCCATTGCGGGAGCTTATTGAAAGCGACACGCAGGTTCGCGGACTTATCGACATGGCAAAGCGGCTGGAGGGC
>JGI994J12354_10002423_pt1 | contig 18248 bp, 12 predicted proteins | sample IntmicLarv3ML3BL_FD_12354 | JGI IMG/M metagenome (IMG submission 12354)
CAATCGGAGAAGTGGTATCGTCGATATCGTTTCCATAAAGGCAGAATCCCATTTCGAGACGTAAAGTGTCGCGTGCGCCCAAGCCGATAGGTTTCACTCCAAATTCTTTTCCTGCTTCAAACACAGCGTCCCACAATTTTGCTCCGTCTTCGTTAGCTACATAAATTTCACANCCNCCNGCNCCGGTNTATCCGGTAATCGATAAAATNGCGTTCGGAATNCCNGCTACCGTTAATTTTTTAAAGGTGTAATATTCCATGTTNATAATATCTTCGTCGCAAAGTTTTTGCATTNCTTTCAACGCCAAAGGTCCTTGCACAGCCAATTGACAAATTTCGTCGGAAGCGTTGTAAAGNTCTTTTCCCAATGTCAAATTAAAACGTGAAGCGTGCGAACACAAGAAATCCCAATCTTTTGCAACATTTGCCGCGTTTACTACTAACAAATAAGTTTNCGCATCGATACAATAAACCAAAAGGTCGTCCACAATACCGCCTTTGCCATTCGGGAAGCAAGAATATTGTACTTTTCCGGAAGTTAANACNGCNGCATCGTTCGANGTNACATATTGCACAAAAGCTAAGGCGTTCGGGCCTTTCACCCAAATTTCGCCCATGTGACTAACATCGAACACACCTAATTTTTCGACCACAGTCATATGTTCGTCGATAATTCCCGAATATTCTATCGGCATATTATAGCCCGCAAATTCGAGCATTTTTGCGCCTAACGCAATGTGAAAATTTGTAAATGAAGTTGTTTTCATTGATTATTATATTTTTAATTGTTTTATTTTAAAGGTTGATGAACGGAATTCCTTTTTTATCACGAAAAGGAATGCTTATTCGTTTGAGTTCTTCTTTCAAAAATCCGCGTTGATTGTTTCCTCGAATTTTATGTCGTTTGAAATACAACAATTCATGCGTATCACAAGCTATCAACAAGTTGTAGCAATAGCCTCCCGATTGTTCGTTATCCGGAAATAAAGTAATAGCAGCTACTTTATTTTTTGCTTGCGTATTTACCGCGTGTTCCATTTCCAAATCGGTAACAAACGAAATATTATTGTTGAATAATTCCACAATTTCCCCATCGGTCACATCGTAAGCAATAGCCGAGCGATGCATCACAATTTGTCGTCCCGTTAATTTATCAATTCCGGAATTGTAAGTGTCTAACTCTGCTCTTGCTTGCTTTGGTTTTTCTTGCAATAGTTTCAAATGTTGTTGCACAATATTGACATAAGCATTCATAAAAAGAATCGCGAGGTCTTCATCGTTTTCGCCACAAGCCAACGGCAACAAAATAAAATCGGACAATTCGTCGATTGTAGTAGCGCCACCCATCAAAAAATTAAGAAAAATGTAATTGCTTTGACTCTTGTCTTTTTTAAATGTTCCGTTAACCAACAACAGAAATGTGCGATTGGCATCTTCGATGTTTTCCAAAAATTCTTCGTTATCAATAAAAGTAACAGGAGTTATCGTCCAATTTTTTTCGACCGCACTGCGCAATGCTGCTTCCAACAACATATTTTCACCTGTAAGCACAATATTTGTAGTCGTACGTTCTACGCGTGCAATTTGTTCCTGCGTGGGCACTACTCGTTTTTGAGCAATAACGCTGCAAGCAAGAAACAGCAACAAAAATGTAAAAATGTATTTTTTCATAAACACGAACTAATTGCTCACAAAGATACATAAAATTGTAGAAATCGCCTTGCGTTAAAAATCCGTAATAAATACACAAACTTTAACAAATAAAGAATAACTTTGCAAAAATCGTTTTTATCAAAATAAATATGAAACGCCTGCTTTTATTTGCTATTCTTTGTGTCGCGATAAGCCTTATGATTGGTTGCACAAAAAATATTTCTTACACGACTATTGACGGATTAACGATGGGCACAACGTATCACATTATTCACGACCACGCTGATACCGAAACAATAAAAACCGGAATCGATACGGTGTTGGCGCATATCGATAATTCGCTGTCGGTGTATAATCCGAGTTCGATTATTTCAAAAATAAATAATAATGAAGAAGTGATTGTCGATAGTTTTTTTATTGAAGTTTTTCAGCGCAGTCGCGAAATATCTTTGATTACAAATGGCGCTTTCGATATTTCGGCTTCGCCTCTGTTTAACGCGTGGGGATTTGGTTTCAAGAATAAGGAATCGCTTACGGAAGAAAAAATCGATAGTCTCAAACAATTTATCGGAATGGGAAATATTTGGCTCGAAGGAAACCAAATTGTAAAAAGTGATTCGCGTGTAACTATCAATGCCAACGCCGTTGCCAAAGGTTTTGGTGTGGACGCTGTGGCTCGTTTTTTGGAACATTCGGGCGTCGAAAATTATATTATAGAAATTGGCGGAGAAATTCGCTGCAAAGGTAAAAACAGTCGGGGCGCGTTGTGGAGTGTAGGAATTGACAAACCGATTGACGGAAATATGATAGCAGGAGAAAATATGCAAGCCATTATTCGACTTTCCGATAAATCGTTGGCAACGTCGGGAAATTACCGAAGATATTACGAAGAAGAAGGAAAAAAATATGCGCACACAATCAATCCTGTAAGCGGTTATCCGGTGTCGCACAATTTACTTAGCGCGACAGTTCTCGCTTCCGATTGTATGAGTGCCGACGCTTTCGCCACCGCGTTTATGGTTATGGGATTAGAAAAATCAAAAGAATTTTTGGCAATACATTCCGATTTGGGAGCGCTGTTAATATACGACAACAACGGACAACTCGCGACATTTGCCACCGACAATATCAAAAAATTATTACACGAAAAATAAGCATAAACTCTTTTTGCAAATATGGATATTTTCCATAAAATATTACACGATTATTGGGGGTACAACGAGTTTCGCGCGTTGCAGGAAGACATTGTACGTCAAACTTACGAAGGACAAGACGTGTTGGCGTTAATGCCTACCGGTGGCGGAAAATCTATCACATTTCAAGTTCCGGCATTAGCGAAAGAAGGAATTTGCATTGTGGTAACTCCGCTTATTGCGCTTATGAAAGACCAAGTGGAAAATCTGAAAAAGCGCAACATTAAAGCGGTGGCAATTTATTCGGGAATGACACCGCGCGAAATCGATATTGCTTTTGACAATGCTGTTTACGGTGATTATAAATTTCTATATCTTTCGCCGGAGCGCTTGGCTACCGAGCTTTTTCGGACACGTGTACAAAAAATGAATGTCAATTTATTGGCAATTGACGAAGCGCATTGTATTTCGCAATGGGGTTACGATTTTCGTCCTTCTTATTTAGAAATCGCGAATGTTCGCGAACTCTTGCCCAACGCGCCAATATTAGCCGTTACGGCAACAGCAACTCCCGAAGTAGTAAAAGATATTATGGATAAATTATGTTTTCGGAAACCTAATTTATTGCAAAAAAGTTTTGAGCGAAAAAATTTAATTTATGTCGTACGACAAGCCGAAGACAAGAATAATCAGCTTTTGCGCATTTGCCGCAATGTGCAAGGAACAGGTGTGGTGTATGTGCGAAATCGAAAAAGCACACAAGAATTATCGGATTTATTAAACAAAAATAATATTCGCGCAGATTATTATCACGCCGGACTTCAAGCAGATATTCGCAGCGCGAAACAAGACAATTGGAAACAAAATCGCACACGAGTAATGGTTTGCACCAACGCTTTTGGAATGGGAATCGATAAGCCCGACGTGCGTTTTGTAATTCATATGGATTTGCCGGAAAGTGTGGAAGCATATTTTCAAGAAGCAGGACGTGGCGGACGCGACGAAAAAACGGCTTACGCGGTGTTGCTCTACAACGGCACCGACCGGCAAAAAATAATGCAGCGGCTGCAAACCGCTTTTCCGCCGATAGAAACTATTCGAGAAACGTATCACAAATTATATGCTTATTTCGATATTCCTTACGGAGGCGGAAAAGGCAGCGTATGCGATTTTAGTTTAATTGATTTTGCGGTAAAAAATAAAATTCACACAACTACGGCATACAATGCGCTGCAATGTTTGCAGCGTGAAGGCTATTTGGAATTGACCGACGAATTGGACAATCCGACACGAATTATGTTTACCGTACAACGCGACGAACTTTATCAGGTGCAAGTAAAAAATGAAGACCTCGACCGTTTTATAAAATTATTACTGCGCGTATATTCCGGCTTGTTTTCTAACTATGCCGCTATCGACGAATTGTATTTAGCAAAATTATTAAATGTAGATAATGATTGTGTGAATGAATTTTTGATACGATTGGCGCGCATAAAAGTGATTGATTATATTCCGAAAAAACATACGCCTTTAATTGTTTTCAACGAAGAACGACTCGACGAAAAAAATTTGCGAATCTCGAAAACAAACTACAATATTTTAAAAGAACGCCACGAAAAACGTATCGAAGCGTTGTTGCACTATGCCGAATCGACGACAAAATGCCGAAGTCAACAATTGCTCGCATATTTCGGCGAAACCGATACTCGCTCTTGCGGTCGCTGCGACGTGTGCACCGAGCGCAACCAATTAGACCTTAGCAAACACGAATTTGAACAATTATTAGAAAAAATAAAAGAAGCGATTAGCAACCATTCACTCACCGCCGAGCAATGCGTTGATTATATTCCTGCAAATCCCGATAAAGTAATTAAAGTGTTGCGTTGGCTTATCGAAAATGGAGAAATTGCAGAAAAAGAAAATTCGTTGAAGAGGGTTGGGAAATAAGTTTTAGAAAATAGTAAAAAAGAATCGCACACGCTGGCGCGGATTTGTAATCCGTGGCAAAAAAATAAAGACACAAGCTGCAAACTCGCGCCAGCGAAAAACGCGGAACTTTCGTTCCGCATTTCTTTATTATATTGTCGCTTTAATCAGCATTACTAGCAATTCTTCTATTATATTCGTCCCACTCGTTAGGTTCTTCAACAATAGAAATATTATCGATATAAAATCCCATATCTTTGAAAGTCCAATTTCGTGTTCCATCAAGAATAGTGTTTATATCTATTTTTTCAATTAAAACCGTTTTGTCTTTCACACAAATTTTTATAAATGTTTTAACGGAAGGCGTAAATAATTCTGTGTCTTTGTCGCCTATTTTCACACTTTTGATTTCCAAGAATAACAAATCGCCAATAAGGTGATATCCGCACACGTATTTATAAATTTGGTTGAGTTCTTGGCTGATTTCAACCTGTCCGAACAAGTGAAATCTAAAACAATCATTCCAAGAGCTTTCTCCTTTAAACCAATACCGGTCTGTTGTTACTCCAACAGTACGACTGTTTTTTGCGTGAAGTATTGCAATTGGAATTTTCGCACGAAAAGTATCCTCTTCGGCTATTTTATCTCGTTTGAAAATTATGCTCGTATCTGTAATTGCATCTATATTTATTTGCTCCGGAGCAGCTATTCCGTGTAGTGTTTTTAGTCGGATTATTTTTTCGGTCGGATTATAGGTATATACGCCGTAGCCTTCGTGCTTCCAATACGCTCCTCCCGAATATCCTTTACAATATGTATATGAACCATCTTTGGCGAAAAAATATTCTGTAAAGTGCATAGAGACAGACATTCCTTCAGAGAATCGCCAAAACTCGTTGTAAAAGAAATTTTCATTGTCGGCAGGCTCAACCGAAAAATATTTTTGCTCTTGTCCGTAGCTCATTGCACTTATCATACCGATAAAAATTAATAATGTTATTTTTTTCATTATTGTTGTATTATTCGAAAATCTATTTACATTGATTTATAATGTAGATACATTTTTTCTCAAAATTCCATAATTATCGGCAAAAAATGTTCAATAACAGCCTCGTTCGGCGCAAGCTTCTGCCTACTCTTGCTGTTGCACAAATTCGTTTTCGTAAGGTTTACACCCTAAAAGAAATCATCTTTTTCAATGACTGTTTGTTGGTCGTCTTCGTCGCCGCCGGTGCAAGAATATACTTCGAGAACGCCGGGCGGCACATCAAACATATCGGTAGTAAAAATATTTAATTTCGGGTCGGCTAAAACTTTTTGCATAAAAAGTCCCCAAATTGGTAACGACATATTTGCGCCACCGCCCAAAGCAAGACTTTCGAAATGTACATCGCGGTCTTCTGCTCCCACCCAAACTCCGGCTGTTAGTTTCGGCATAAATCCTATAAACCATCCGTCCGACTGGTCGTTGGTTGTTCCGGTTTTTCCGGCAATTTGTCCTTCCGAAATATAACGACTACGCAAGCGGTAAGCCGAGCCTTCGTTGACTACGCCTTGCATTAAATTTACTGTTAAATAAGCTGTGCGGTCGCTCAAAGCTTCACTCTGACGAGGAACAAAAGAACCCAATATATTTCCTGCTTTATCTTCGATATGCGTTACAAAAAACGGCTCGATATGAATTCCTTTGCTTGGCAAAGTATTGTATGCGCCCACCATTTCGAACAAAGTCAAATCGCAAGAGCCTAAACACAAAGCGGGAACAGCATCTATCGAACTACGAACGCCCATACGCCGACAAATATCGAGCATTGCATTCGGTCCAAATTCTTTCATCAAATATGCCGAAATATTATTACTACTATGTGTTAACCCCCATTTTAGCGTAACCATTTTACCAATCCATTCTTCGCGGTCGGTAGTTTTCGGTGTCCAAGTTGTATCGCCCACAATAAATGTTTGCGAAACATTCAATACTTTGTCGCAAGGCATCATTCCTTGCTGCATTGCCAAAGTATATAAAAATGGTTTTATTGTAGAGCCTACTTGTCGGCGGCTTTGACGAGCATTATCGTATTTAAAATAGCGATAATTAGGACCGCCCACATAAGCGCGAACAAATCCTGTTCCGGGTTCTATCGCCATCATCGAAGCGCGCAAAAGCGATTTATAATAAAGTATCGAATCGCGCGGAGTCATTGTGGTGTCAACTGTTCCGTGTTTCCACGAAAACAAACTCATTTTCACAGGCGTTCCAAAAGCTACGTCTATTTCTTTCGCGCTTGCTCCGGCGGCTTTCATTGTGCGATAGCGGTCGCTGTTTACAATTGCTCGTTGCACAATTCTATCCACTTGCGCTTTTGTAAGGTCATTAGAAAACGGAAAATTTCTCCGCCGTTTCAATTCCGTATCGAAAGTTGGTTGCAATTCGTTTTTCAAATATTCTTCTACCGATTGTTCGGCATAGCGTTGCATACGAGAATCGACAGTTGTATAAATTTTTAATCCATCGCGGTCGAGGTCGTAACGACTGCCATCGGGTTTCAGATTTTTATTCAACCAACCATAAAACGGATTATCTACCCAAGCCAACGAATCGATACGATAATCGTAATAACGATTTCTGTAATTTTCGCGAATCGGCTCTTTCATATTCATTGTGCGCCGCAACATATCGCGAAAATAAGGCGCGATACCCGACAAGTGGTCTTGCGGTTGATAATTCAATTTTATCGGAATCACGTGTAACGAATCGCGTTCTTCGACAGAAATAAAATTGTATTTTGCCATTTGCGAAATCACGTGATTGCGACGAATAAAAGCACGTTCGGGATTGCGCACCGGATTGAAAACCGAAGGCGCGTTTACTAAACCTACCAACAAAGCCGATTCTTCAATTGTCAATTGCGACGGGTGTTTCCCGAAAAATGTAGAAGACGCGGCGCGAATCCCATAAGCATTACTTCCATAAAATACGGTATTGAAATACATTGCAATAATTTCGTCTTTCGTATAATTGCGTTCCAATTTTACCGCTGTAATCCACTCTGTCGGCTTTTGCACCAACGCGCGATATACTTTGTTGGAACTTCGTTCCGAAAAAAGATTTAAAGCTAATTGTTGCGTAATTGTACTTCCGCCACCACCGCCACGTGTATTTCCCATCATTACGGTTTTTACAGCCACACGCCCTAAACTTTTAAAATCGATTCCGGCGTGGTTGTAATATCGAATATCTTCCGTTGCTACCAACGCATTTACGAGATTTCCGGAAAGTTCGTCATACGAAACATACGAGCGATTTTCGATATGATAAGAGCCCAAAGTTACGCCATCGGACGAAATAATTTCGGTTGCCAATTTGCTTTTCGGATTTTCCAATTCTTCGAACGACGGAATATCGCCAAACAACGCGGCGTATAAAAAAACAGAAGCCGCGCAAATAACACCAACGATTATAAGCAGCCAAAAGCAGCGAATAATTTTACGAGAGAAAGATTTTTTTTGTTTTACCATATCGCTTTATGAAAAATTGTATTTAAAATATTGTAAAGTACGACCTTTATTTACGAATCGTTACGATTTATTTCATAATTTACCAACAACCTGTTATTCAACCTATTTAATTGTTCTTTTGTCGGACTATAATCTACAAAACTATATAAAAATTTGGAATATTCCTTAATTTATAGTTTACTTTGCACAAATTTTCAGAAACAGCAAACCCGTAAAATTTAAAAATCGGCGCAAGCTCTTATTGTTCTGTTTTTTTAATTTTCATATTAAATTTATACTATGCAAGACAATTTAGTAATCGTAGAATCTCCGGCAAAAGCTAAAACTATTGAGAAATTTTTAGGAACTGATTTTTTAGTAAAATCGAGCTTTGGGCACATTCGCGATTTATCGAAAAAAGAAACTTTCGGCATAGATATAAAAAATGATTTTACGCCCGATTACGAAATTTCGGAAGACAAACAAAAGATTGTAGCCGAGCTAAAAAAATTAGCCGCCAAAGCAAAAATGGTTTGGCTCGCATCCGACGAGGACCGCGAAGGAGAAGCGATTGCTTGGCATTTAATGGAAACATTAGGATTAAAACCCGAAAAAACGAAACGCATTGTTTTTCACGAAATCACGAAAGACGCCATTTTGCACGCGATTGAAAATCCGCGCGAAGTGGATATGAATTTGGTAAACGCGCAACAAGCTCGCCGAGTGCTCGATCGCTTGGTTGGTTTTGAAGTGTCGCCGGTGTTGTGGAAAAAAGTGAAAGAAGGTTTATCTGCCGGACGTGTGCAATCGGTTGCTGTGCGCCTGATTGTAGAACGCGAACGCGAAACGTTGAATTTTAAAAGTATTCCTTCTTATAAAGTCAGCGGATTATTTGAGCCAACTGACAATAGCGAAAAATTTAAATTGAAAGCAGACCTTTCCGAAAAATTTGCCGACGAAAAAACAGCGCAAAACTTTTTAGAAAAATGTAAATCGGCTGCTTATCAAATTGACGCGATTGAGAAAAAACCGGCAAAACGAATGCCTGCGGCACCTTTCACTACATCGACTTTGCAACAAGAGGCGTCGCGCAAACACGGATTTTCGGTAAGTCAAACTATGAGCATTGCGCAACGATTATACGAAGCCGGATTGATTACTTATATGCGTACCGACTCAACCAATTTATCCGAATTGGCGTTGAAAACAGCGAAACTTGCAATCGAAAAATTATACGGAAAAAATTATTCTAAAACTCGTCAATTTGCCACCAAGTCGAAAGGCGCACAAGAAGCGCACGAAGCTATTCGTCCGACTTATATGGAAAATGTCGAAATTGAAGGCTCGGCACAAGAACGCAAATTATACGATTTGATTTGGAAACGTACAATTGCTTCGCAAATGGCGGAAGCGCAATTAGAAAAAACAGTTGTTACAATTACTGTTTCGACTGCGCCGCAAACATTTCAAGCACTTGGCGAAGTTGTTTTGTTCGACGGATTTTTGAAAGTTTATATGGAAACTCACGACGACGAGCCGGAAGATAAAATCGACAGCGGATTGTTGCCTCCACTTCAAAATAAACAAAAATTAAACGCGTTGGAAATTACGGCAACCGAACGTTTTTCGCAACGTCCGTCGCGCTACACCGAAGCAAGTTTGGTAAAACGTCTCGAAGAATTGGGAATTGGTCGTCCGTCCACTTACGCGCCCACAATTTCTACAATTGTCAATCGTGGTTATGTGATAAAAGAAGACCGCGCCGGCGTAGAACGCAATTACACACAATTGATTTTACGACAACAAACAATCAATAAAAAAACGCTGACGGAAATTACCGGAACAGAAAAAGCAAAATTATTTCCAAGCGATATCGGAATGTTGGTCAACGATTTTTTGAATGAATATTTTAAAAACATTGTAGATTACGGTTTCACAGCAAATGTAGAAGAAGAGTTCGATAAAATTGCCGAAGGAAAAATGGTGTGGAATAAAATGATTGGAAAATTTTATAAACCATTCCACGAAAATGTAAATCAAACAATGGAAGTGCAGCGTATCAACGCGGAGCGAATTTTGGGCACTGACCCGAAAACCGAAAAAACAGTTTCGGTGCGTATCGGACGCTTTGGTCCATTGGCGCAACTGGGCAACAACGACGACGAGAAAAAACAATTTGCGTCTTTACAAAAAGGACAATTGATTGAAACTATTACGCTCGAAGAAGCTTTGAAATTATTTGAATTGCCGCGCCCTGTGGGAAGTTACGAAGACAAAGAAATTGTTGCCGCTATTGGTCGCTTTGGTCCCTACGTGCGTTTTGGTTCGGAATTTGTGTCGCTCAAAAAAGAAGACAATCCTTATACGGTAACTCTTGAAAGAGCGATTGAATTGATTGAAGAAAAACGTAAAAAAGAACGCGAAAAACATATCAAAACTTTTGAAAAAGAAGATATACAAGTATTGAACGGTCGCTTTGGTCCTTACATTGCGCACGCCGGAAACAATTATAAAATTCCGAAAGGAAGCGAACCAAAAGAATTGACTTTGGAAGAATGTTTGGCGATTATCGATTCGCAAAAAGATAAGATAAAAACCAAAGCAAAACCGGCTGCAAGAGCTGCCGCCACAAAGAAAACAACGGCAACAAAAAAAGCTGCAACTACGAAGAAGAAAACGACTACAACGACTAAGAAAAAAACGACGGCGACAAAAAAGAGTAAAAAATAATCGAGCATTTATTAAATAGAGAATGCAACTGCAATCTATCATACATTACGTACACAACAAACAACTTACGACGGAATATCCCGAAACAAAAGTTGCGATTATCGGTACTGGCGCGCACAAACCAATTATTGACGCGCTCACACAGTTATATGTACACCAACACAACACACCGATAGTTTATACCGAATGCGCGGAAAATGTAGCGACTGATTTAGTAAATCAATGTATTCAAAAAAATATTGTTGCGATAGTTGTTGGCAACGCTCGCTTCACACCCGACGAAAATCCTTTTTCTGTGTCGGTAGTTGCGCCCTCGGCAAATGTAAAAACACAAGAGCCTTATAAAACGATATTAGAAAATTCGCACTTAGATTTATTTTCGGTTATCGGATTTCAAACTTATAATACTTCGTCCAACGATATTACTTGGCTGCAAGAACATTATTACGAAACCTTGCGACTTGGCGCTTTCCGCGAAAACTTCGCCTTAGCCGAGCCATTATTGCGCGAATCGAATCACGTATTTTTCGACCTCAACGCGCTACGAGCTTGCGACGCACCGGAAATACGACAACCATCGCCCAATGGATTATATGCCGAAGAAATGTGTCAATTGGCAACCTTTGCCGGACGCGCTCCGAAATTAAACACATTTCGTTTGTTTGGATATATTCCCACACTCAGTCCACATACTTTGGTGGCACAAATTGCCGCGCAAGTTTTGTGGCATTTGCTCGAAGGAATTGCCGTTCGTCATCAATTTAATATTCCGAATACGATTAACACACATATCAAAAAAATAATTGTTGATATGGGCGAAAACGGACAAGCATTGGAATTTTTGAACGACACGCTCACGCAACATTGGTGGTTGCAAATTCCAATTACGAATGGCGAATATCGTTATGTAGCTTGCCTTCGCGAAGATTACGAATGTGCTTGCAATCGTGAAGTTCCGGCTCGTTGGCTACAATATTTTCAAAAATTCAACACAAAATAAGCGATTCTTTTTTCGCTTTTTACTACTCTCCGTTTTAAACCGATTCACTAAAACGAAGTCCAAACATTTGATTTTTTTAGAAAGATAAAAATTGGCTGTAAGACTTTTTTTTGCTCAATTCGTTTTTATTTAGTTACTTTGTATGTTTACATTTGTAGGAAAGAGAGGGAAAAGTTGCATGAATTTTTTTTATAAAATAATATTGTTCGCCGTTTTAATAACAATAGTTATCGGCAAGACATACGCACAGCAAGACCCTCAATTTAATATGGGATTTACAAATCCGACGTTTGTAAATCCGGGTTATGCCGGCAATAATGAAGACGATATGTTTCTCGCTTCGGCGTTCAATCGGTTGGAATTAGCAGGCTTTGAAGGTCGTCCTGTGACAACGGTAATTAATGTGCAAGGACCTATTGATATTTTTGGAATAAGAAGTGGAATTAGCGCGACAATACAAAACGAAATAATCGGCAACCTGCGTGCTCCCGGATTAAACCTCGGATATGCTTATCGATATTCGTTAGGCGAGAACAAAGGTGAAATTGGTATCGGTGTTTCGTTAGGATTTATCAGCAGTTGGTATGTATCCGGCGAATGGCGTACTCCCGATGGAGGAAGCGACGTAGTAATACCGACACAAGAAAACGCGGGAATTGCTTTTGATGCAGGTGCAGGAATTTTTTACTCCAATAGTCGATGGTTTGGCGGTGTTTCGGTAACGCACCTTACAAGTCCTTCGTTGGGAATTGATAAAAATGCGCACTACAAACCAACGCTATACCTAACAGGCGGTTATTCGTTTATGTTAGATAGCGCCAAATGGGTGTTAAAACCTATGGTAAATGTCATAAGCGATTTGGCGCAAACAAGCTACAATATTGCTTGTAATGTAGTATATGAAAAAAAATATTGGGGAGGCATTAACTACCGTTGGAAACAAGCTGTGGCAGCTATGGTAGGAATGGAATTATTTGAAGGAATAAAAATTGGATACTCGTACGAATATGCAACGTCAAGTTTAAGTCGTTTTAGCGGAGGAACACATGAAATCATGTTAAGTTATTCTTTCTCGGTAAAAACGCCTCGTGGAATACAACGCTACAAAAGCGTACGATATTTATAAAAAGATAAAAATAGAAATTAAAACAAATATAAACGAGTATGAAGAAAGCGCTCTATTTAACCGTTGCTGTTGGGTTGGTTCTTTGTTTCTTTAGTTGTGGACAAACTAATTACGGTTACACTGGCGAGCTATCGCGTGGAACAAAAGGTAAATCGAAAAAAACACAAGAAGCGCCGCCTTACGGCATGGTCTATATTCCGCAAGGAGCTTTGACTATTGGAGGTAACGACCAAGACATTATGTGGAACATGAATTCAAAACCACGTACCATTACAATCAATGCGTTTTGGATGGATCAAACAGAAATCACCAACTACGAATATCGTCAGTTTATTGGTTATGTGCGCGACTCTATCTTGCGTTCATTGCTTGCCGAACAAGATGATTCTTTCTATATGCCATTGGAAGATGACGAAGATGAACCGGACAAACGACCATTGAATTGGAACGCGCGTATCAACCTTCGAAGAAACGCGGAACATCGCGAAGCAATACAAGATATGTTTTACCAAGGCGAAGAAGCTATTCATGGAAAAGAAATAGATGTACGCAAATTATTATACGAATATGCTTGGTACGATTACCAACAAGCAGCGCAAGTTCGTTGGGATCCGGTAGAAAAAAAATATAACGGTTCTGTCGTTAATGTTCGTGGCGAACGCGAAGAAGTAAAAGACCGCAGTTCGTTTATTATGCGTGAATCGGCTTACGTATATCCAGACACATTATGTTGGATTCGTGATTTTACTTTCTCGTTCAACGAACCACTGGCAACTCGTTATTTCTCACACGTTGCTTATAACGATTATCCTGTAGTGGGCGTTTCGTGGCAACAAGCAAACGCTTTCTGTCATTGGCGTACCGATATGTTATTATCGGCAAGAACGACAAGAGGAACTCCTCACGCTTATCGTTTGCCAAGCGAAGCAGAATGGGAATACGCCGCTCGTGGCGGATTGAACGGAGGATTGTATCCTTGGGGCGGACCATATACTTCCGATAAACAAGGATGTTATTTGGCAAACTTCAAACCTCAACGTGGACGTTATATGTTGGATGGTGGAGTTTATACAACTCCTGTAGGCACATACGAACCGAATGATTTCGGATTATACGATATGGCAGGAAACGTAGCGGAATGGACTTCAAACACATTCGACGAAAACGCATATGCTTTCTATAACGACCTTGTTCCATCATATACTACTCGTGCAACAGCAGGCGACCCGATTAGTCGTAAACGCAAAGTAATACGCGGTGGTTCGTGGAAAGATATCGCATATTATATTCAATGCGGAACTCGCTCGTTCGAATATCAAGACAGCACAAAATCGTATGTCGGATTCCGTTGTATTCGCGATTATGTAGGACCTCCGAAAGAAATAAAGTAACACTAAAATATTTTTTAATAACTTAAAATATCCCCATATATGTTTTCTCTAGCGAAATTTTTAGCTTCAAAAACCGGAAGAAAAGTAATGACTCGCTGCTACGGAATAGGTGCAGCATTGGTAATTATCGGTGCGTTATTCAAACTACAACATTGGCAAGGCGCCGGATGGATGCTATCGATTGGGATGATTACTGAATGTGTAATTTTCTTTCTCTCGGCATTCGAACCGCTTCCTGTAGAATATCATTGGGAAACAGTATATCCGGAATTAGCCGGAGACAATCTTAACCTTGAAGATAAAAAGAACATTTCTGCAGCAAAACGTTTAGCACAAACATCACATGCTCATGTCGATTTAAATATTGATTCCGATTCTGCCGATAAATTAAAAAAGAATGTGGAACACCTGAATTCAACATTAAACAGTTTGAGCGCGCTATCTACAATAGGTGAAGCGGCACAGCAATTTACAAGCGGAATACAACAAGCAGCGGGCAATTTAAACACGTTGAACGAAACCACGCAAACTGTAGCTACCACTTACCGCGAAGCCGCACAATCAATAGCAAATACATATTGCGAAACGACACAAACAATTGCTAATAGCGGTCGTCAAGCAAACGAAAATATGGCAACTTTAAATAAAAATTTACAAGCGGTTAATACTTCTTACGAATTATATTTACAAGAACACAAATCGTATGTAGAACAAAGCAAAGTATTGCTAAACACAATGGGTACTTCGGCACAACAAGCACAACAATTCGATCAACAAATGATGACACTAAATAAATTAATTGCCGAATTGAACACGACTTATACCGCAATGGTGCACACAGTTAACACAACATTAAAGAAAAAATAGTTGAACTGTTTTTCGACACACTAACTTTTAACTATTAACTTTAAAATTTACAACTTATGGCAGGAGGCAAACTTTCACCTCGTCAACAGATGATTAATATGATGTATTTGGTGCTTACAGCAATGTTGGCGCTGAATGTGTCGGCAGAAGTGTTGGATGCGTTTGTGACCATTGACAAAGGTATTAATCAAAGTACAGATATTATTCGAGAAAAAAATTTAGCGAACCTCGACGATTTTGAAAAAGCAATGGAAGAAAATCGCGAGAAAGTAGAACCTTGGAAAAACAAAGCTGACAGCGTACACGCAAAGACAGCAGAGTTTTACGACTATCTTCATCAACTTAAAGTACGTATTATTCGCTCTGGCGATGGAAAAGATTCAAAAGCGGTAGCAGACAGCACAGCAATAGATGTTGGCGCTATTAATGCAAAAGACAATACCGATGCCGCATCTCGTATTATGCTTGGCTCAATGAGGTCGGGAGAAGCGTTCACTTTAAAAGAAAGAATAAACGAATACAAGCATTTTTTATTGAACTTTATCGATGAAAATTCTCCGGCTGCGCACTCCATTGAAAGAATGTTATTGACCGAAAATCCGCCAATGACAGCCGATGGCACAAATCGCACGTGGGAATCACAATTCGAAAGTCTTCCGCTTGTTTCGGCAGTTGCCATTTTATCAAAAAAACAATTAGATATTGCCAGCTGCGAAAGCGAAGTTTTAACTTATTTACGCAATCAAGTAGATGCTTCCGACTTTAAATTTTCGAGCATTGACGTGATTACCGCGCCCGAAACTAAGTATGTATTAAAAGGAACTGAGTTCAAAGCCGAAATATATTTGGCAGCATACGACCCGACACAACGTCCGACTTTAAATATCGGCGGTCGCACTTACTCTGCAAATGAGAAAGGAAAAATTGAATACAAAGCAATGGCAGAAACAGTAGGTCCGAAAAACTACACAGGAATGGTAGAATTTATCGGCCCCGAAGGATTGACACAACGTCCGGTAACTATAAACTTTGAAGTAGCCGAACCCAATGTGGTAATATCGCCCACAAAAATGAACGTAGTATATCGCGGACTCGATAATCCATTAGGCATTTCGCTTTCCGGCGTTTCGCACGAAAGATTAGAAGCACGTGTAAGTAACGATAACGGAACAATTTCTCGTAGCGGTAGCGAATTTTTAGTTCGTCCGGGAAGTGGTCGCGCTTGCGATGTTTCGGTATTTCTAGATGGGAAAAATATGGGTACAATGTCGTTTCGTGTAAAAGATGTTCCAAGACCATCGCCTGCTATTTTTGGAATCAGCGGACGAACTGCCTCTAGAGGAGAGTTGCAAGCAGCTGAAGGCGTAGTCGCAGAAATGAAAGATTTTGATTTCGATTTAAAATATAATGTTACAGAATTTACGGTAGCTGTTGTTACCAGCGATGGCTACACGCGTGAAGAAACTTCGAAAACAGCACGATTTAACGAAAAGCAAAAACAATTGTTCAATGGTGTTCGCGCCGGACAACGAATTTGGATTACCGATGTAAAAGCAGTTGGTCCCGATGGAAAAGCAATTGATTTAAATGACTTTTCGATAAGAGTTAGATAGAAAAAAATTATTGTTACGATATGAAAAAAATTACACTTTTATTAATTGGATTATGCTTGCTTGCCGGAAGCAGCTTATTTGCTCAAACGTTACCACCGCAAGGAACTAAAAAAAGTTTAGTAGTCGATGGTCTTTTCAAACCAAGCATTATTGAAGAAAAAGAACCTATACCCTATCCAAGCATTCGGGAAGCCGACGTAGTTTGGTCTAAAACAATATGGCGTATTATCGACTTGCGCGAAAGAATTAATTTTCCGCTTTATTATCCAACCGATAATTTGGATACACGCAAAAGTTTTGTACAAGCAATTGTAGAAGCTGCGCAAGCAGGAACAATAACCTTGTACGATACTGATACCGATGAGTTTACTGAAATTTTTAAACCGGAAAATTTAAAAGACCGCTTTGGCGCTGCCGACCGCACCGAAACACGCGAGCGTATGGATGGGACGCAAGAAACCGTTACCATTCGTGGCGATATCAATTGGGGCGAAGTACAAGAATTATTAGTAAAAGAAATTTGGTATTTCGACAAACATTATTCTAAAATGGATGTACGTATTATCGGAATTTGCCCAACACGCGTATATAACAAAGAACTTCGCACAAGCGAAGAAAATGAAGTCGATGAAACTGCCGAAAAATTGAAACAACAATTATTTTGGGTTTACTATCCCGATGCGCGCAAAGTATTAGCAAATACTCCTTGCTACATTGGCGAAAATGAAATGGCTCAAATATCGTATGACGATTTATTTATCAAACGCCGTTTCAATTCATACATTATTGCCGAATCCGACAATCAAAACAATCGCCGACTTGATACTTATAGCCGCAACGATTTTGAAAAAATGTTGAAAGCAGAAGAATTAAAAGGAAAATTATTAGACTTCGAACACGACCTTTGGGAGTTTTAAAAATCGTTTAAAAACGAAGTATAACAATAAAAAAAGAGTGCCGCAAATTAATTTGCGGCACTCTTTTTAGTTTCATATTACGAATATACATAAAATAAAACCGCCCTGCTTTATTCAAACAAGGCGGTTATATGATTGAAAAACAAATTCGAGCAAAACTAAAAGTAGCAAGTTACAGCTCCAAAAAGGAGGTGTTCCAGCCACACCTTCCGGTACGGCTACCTTGTTACGACTTAGCCCTAGTTACTAGTTTTGCCCTAGGTCGCTCCTTGCGGTTACGAACTTCAGGCACCCCCAGCTTCCATGGCTTGACGGGCGGTGTGTACAAGGCCCGGGAACGTATTCACCGCGCCATGGCTGATGCGCGATTACTAGCGAATCCAACTTCATGGAGTCGA
>JGI994J12354_10002424_pt1 | contig 18244 bp, 18 predicted proteins | sample IntmicLarv3ML3BL_FD_12354 | JGI IMG/M metagenome (IMG submission 12354)
GTCAATGCTACATAAAAATGCTGATTAAAGAAATGAAATTATTACTTGAAACTAGAAATCATTAAAATATCTCTGTTAGTATATGGCCTTTTTAATAGTGGTTTTACATATTTGATATATTAATTTGTGGTAAAAACATATATTTAATTAGGAGTTGATGATATGTTTTTTCAGTTGATAAATTTAATAAAAGGTCTTTTTTTTGGTACGGCAAGTTATTCTAACAATGTGTTTCCTGATCCTTTAGCTAAAGAAGAAGAGGATAAGTATATTGAACTTGCTAAGAGTGGTGATGGTGCTGCTAGGAATAAACTTATAGAACATAATCTTAGATTAGTTGCTCATATTGTTAAGAAATTTGATTATAAGAATGTTGATCAAGATGATTTAATAAGTATAGGAACTATTGGGCTTATAAAAGGAGTAGACTCTTATTCTAATAAGCATGGAACTAGAATAACTACATATTGTGCTAGATGTATAGAAAATGTAACTCTCACGTGTTGGAATTAAATATAGCCATTGATAGACTATTTAACATACTTGAAGGAATAATACCACCAACAATCACTTTAAAAACTCATACTAAAAGAAAATTGAAACCAATTAATAAAAACAGTTCTCTTGGAGAACAAATAAAATATTATAGAATGAAAGAAGATATTAAACAAGTTGATTTAGGTTTAAAACTTGATTTTCATAGAACCACACTTCATCACTTAGAAAACAAAGACATGAAGTTAGTTAATATTAATTTAATAAAAGGAATTATTGAAGAACTTAATTTATATAATAAAGTTAAAATTAATGATGATTATATTGAATTTCTTTTAAATAATCCTTGTGAAAAATTATTGACAATACGAAAAAAATTATCACTAACAAGACAGCAATTTGCTGATATGTTAGGCGTTAATATTACATCTGTTAGAAGATGGGAACTTGGAAATCATAATATATCAAGAACAAAATATGAGCAACTAAAAAAATACTTAAATTAAAAGAGTTAATCGTTGTTAGTGACTAACTCTTTTTCTGATACTCCATCTTTAGATAAATATTCCAATATTGATTTAAGAATCTTTTCTTTTGAAATATCATCTACATTAAGTTGTTTAATTCTTTCAATTAGAAGTGTTGCATGAAACATAGCAACACGTTCTTCCAAAATCCTTACATCTTCATCTAATGATGGAAGATTAACTATTGCTTTCATATCTGACCCCTTAATTAATTTTATTCAATTAGATAAAACTAATTACTCTATAGGGTCACTTTCATCTTCATCAATAGCTAGTTTATCTAAGAAGTATTCTTGACCTTTTATGGTTAATCTTGTTGTAGGTCGGAAGTCTGATTCAAATGTAGTTATATCAACAGTAATGCTACCATCATTTATAAATAAACCTTCATTCAGTCCTTTTGGTAATGCTACATGATTTGTTCCAATCCTTGTAACATATTTGTGTCTTCTTAAATAATCATATAGTTGTTCCTCAGTATATTGGATTCTTCCCATAGCTATACTTCTATAGAAGTTTCTAATAGATATACTACCATCTTTAACTTTTCTTGAACCAATATTTTCACCTTCTATTTTCTTAATAGCTGATTTTAGAACATCCAACATATATGAATCTGTAAATTCTAAGTTCATAATTTAATTCCCCTTACTTTAATTTTCTGAAATACTTTCTGTTCTTAACATATATAGAACAATTAGACCATACTGAACTAGAAAAGATTTTTAGTGATTCACTTGTATTATCCATACCAAAGGATATGAAATATGGATTAATCATGATATGTTTTTCTCTACCTTTTTTGATACGAACAAGGATATCTAATTTTTCTAGTTTTCTAAGATGATTATTCAGAGTATCAATATGAATATCACAATACTCTGTAATCATTCTTATATTTGCAGGTACACCATTTATAACTAGAAACTCATTTCCAAACTTTAATAATCTGATAAGTTTGAAGAAAGTTCTAAAGTAGTTAAAATGAATATCAGTATTTGTAAAAATTAATGATGAATCGATAAATAACTTGTAAAACAATTTGTTATCTACTTTTTTTCTTTGGAAGTTCATAGGGTCAAATGCAACAATTCTAACATCATCATCAAACTCACCTAGAACAACACCATGTTCATCAATTAATAATTTACTCAAATGGTCACCACCTTTTTCAATACAAGGAATATAACCCCTGCTTTTCTTGTATATACAATGAATATGTAGTTCCTAGTATTAAAAACAGAAATCCCCTTGTAGAATAAGGTTTAAAGGGGTTTTTAGACCTTATTTACTTTCTTATCTATAATACTAATACTATACATATATAGTTATTTAAAATCGCGAATCAAAAATAACTACAATGCTATTGTATGACACATTTTGAATATGTTATAATAGTGACCAAAAGTCTGAAATTATTAGATTTATACACCGAAAATCTAACAAATTGGAAAGGAATTAATATGAATACTAAAATAATTGGTGATAAATTAAGAGATTCTAGAGAAAAAAAATGGATGAAAAAAACAGAAATGGCTAAACTTTTAGAGTGTTCTGATTCTACTATTAATAATTATGAGAATGGTGATGGAATTAAAAGTTTTGATAATTTAATCAAGATGGCTACTGCTTATGATTTAGATTTAAAAGATATATTTGGAATTGACTATGTAAAAAATATTAATAGTGGTGAACATTTATTAGATTCTGCTACTCGTGGATTAATGGGCAGAAACATTGCAAAATACAATAACAATAAAAGGTTTATTAACTCCAATGAAAATAAAGCTTCGATATTCTACAATACTCTAATAGGTAATATTACAGATGGGATTATGAAAGACATTCTTGAATATATGATTTATCCATCTAAAAGTAATATTAATATTGCTGATGAAAAGTTTATTAATGATAATGAATGTGACCCAATATATCCTAATAAGTTTTATGAAGAAGAAACTGAACAAACATTAGAGCTTAAAGCAACTTTATCATTTCAAAAGCTAATGAAACAAATAAGAAACTCCAAAGAAATTATTAAATGGATAGAATACTTTGAAAAAGAACAACAAGAATGGGAAAACTCAATGTTGTCTGATTCTGTTGAAATAACTGATGAAGAATATGCTCAACAGTATAAGGAATTACATGATAGTTATACTTTAATTGATGGTGTTTATTATGGTGATACGACTAATCCTGACCAAGATATTATTGATAAGAATAAAGCTAAGATAACAGATTATAGAAATAAGATTCGTGATATCAAGGAAAAAAGAAGTACACAAAAAGAAACCCTCAAAGAATGATTAAATATTCTTATGGGGATAGTTTACAAATACAGTTTTCATATCACTTAGTATATAAGAAAGGCAACTTAATCTCAAAAGGAAGACAGTAATTTCCTTATGTGGTATAATTATATATAGAAACGGGGTGTGATTATGATTCTATTACAATTAGTCGGATTTTTCATTGCTATGCTATTACTTATTATGTTTGTACTTTCTTTAATTGGTGTAGGTTATGAATCATTAATGACTTTATCAGTAGTAATAACAGTAATTATCTTTATTGGTATGATTATCTATGCTATTGTTAATCCTAATCCACCAAAACAAACTACTAAAAAATCAGCTAAATCTAAAAATGATAAAGGATTCAATTCTTTTGAAATGTTTGATTTCTATAATAGAATGAATAAAAAATAACTATTCTCGTAATTAAGAATAGTTTTTATTTTTGTTGGAGTTAAAGAATGAAGATTTTAATTAATCTTCAAAAAACTTTGTTATAGGTATTTTTAATGATTCAGCAATTCTACCTAATACACTGATAGTCAAATGCTTGTTTCTCTTTTCATTTTCGATATCACAAACATATTCCCTAGACATTTCTATCATATCAGCTAAATCTTGCTGAGTTAATTTTTGTTCTAACCTATATTTACGAATATTTTTTCTTATAATTTTATAATAATATTCATCATTGTGAATATATGCTTTTGCTTTCATAAGTACCACCAGCCTACTTAAATTGTCCCATTTTAAATTATTTCTATATATAGGCTTGTAGCCACTTTATAATTTGTGTATAATAATATTGTGATTAATATGACAGAAATAAGAAACAAAATACTTTCGATATTAGCTATTATTATCTTTTCCAGTTCATTAGTTCATTTTTCATATTGGATAGCTAATAGCATAGTCAACAACTTTAAATTAAAACAATTGACTGTTTATGGTGTTCTACATGGTGAATATACAGTGGACCCTTTAATATCAATAACGATAGTTTTAAATGTAAGTTTTATTATTATCGTTTATTATGGTTTGAAAAATCTGTTTGAATATTAAAGCCTTGAATCATAATAAGAATGTGTAATAGTGATAAATACACTTGTAGTTTGGTGGTGTAATTATGTTAGTTTTTGGTGAAGATTCTGAATTAAACATTGAGTTTAATAAAGAAATATTGTCAGAGTTTACAAATATTTTGACTTTCTTTGATTCGGCCGGATTTGTAACAAAAGATATGGAAGAAGAAGACTATGAAAATGTAGTAAACAAAGCAATAGAAACCATAAAGAGTTTTAGAGAAGAGCATAATTATGAATATAATATAGATTCTTTAGTTGGTGCATTATCGCATATATTTGAATACCTTAGTGTTGAAGACTTTCAAAAGAATAAGAAGTTTCTTATGTATTTGATACAACAGTTAAAAAGAATTGATGAAAATAATGATTCTAAACACCTAAATGTTTTAGTGTTTAAACTATATGACAGATTCATTTATCATTTATCTGCTAATATGTTAAAGGAAAATTTTAAATCATTCATTACTTCAGATGAAGAATTAATACAAGATATTGCTTATTATCCAGTTAAGCTATTATCAGATATTTGTATGACTTTATTAACTAAAGAAAAATTATCATTATTGGATAATTTACTAAATATTATATTTGATGGAAATAAAAAGTTTGAATATCGTGAAGAAACAGTCTTTAATACTATTTTTGGAGATATATTCAGAACTATTGAATGGGATAAAATCAAATTAAATGAAATACAATTAGAATTGTTGCTAAAATGGTCAAACCATACAGAAAAGAAAGATTTCTATGATAATAAAATTAATAGTTTAAAAATATCAAAAAGTTCTGACAAAAAACAAAAAGAAATTGAACTTATAGAAACACTAAAAAAAGACATTATAAAGTATAGAAATGAGATATCAGGAATCTTAACTAAATTATGTACTAAAAAGGACGTTCTAGCCACTAATATAGCCATAAACTTAATAGATGAGTACTATGACCCTTGTTGTGATAAATATGACTATGCTGAAGCTTTATTTAGGATAATAGATTCTGTTATTCAAAAAAACTTTGATGGTATTTTAGAAAGAAAGAATATTGTTGATAAAATACTTGATATAGCTTTATTAAGTTACAATAATGCAAAAGGAACTGATGAACATATACAAACACATTATTTTATATTGTTTTGTATTGCCAATAAGTTATTGAACGAAAAGAAGTTCAATATTGCATTAACCTTTATAAAAGATATGATGACTAAAGATGGGGATATTTCAGACAAATCCACTTCTTACGAAACACTAGAATATTTAATAAAAAATATGGGTAGTGCTGAATCAAGAGTTCATTTAGATATATTAGAAGAATCAATAAACTTTTTTGATAATGAAACACTAAAAGAATTGTTTAATACTAATTCTAATCTGTGGAAAGTAAAACATGATGAATCAGATATAAATGTTTATATGTTAAGTGATGAGTTTAAAAATGATGTAAACAATAATGACTTTATCAATTACACCATTCTTCAATTAATTAAATCAGCTAATAAAGTTGATTTTGAATCTATTATGGAATATCTTATTAAAAATAAAAAGCATTTTGAAATATCACACTTTAATTGTATTGATTTCTATTTTCAAGGATTAATAACTGCTGATTCACTAGAAACTTTTAAAAAGATTATTGACAACAATACAATAAAAACAGAACTGAAAAAAATATTTCAAAATTTCAATGTTGATGAGTATTATAGTTATTATGATAATACCAATTATCAATCTAGCATTGTAAAAAATGGATTGTTTAAATTATTAATAGATAACAATGAAACAACAGATTTATTATTGGAGTTAATTAATATAATTGATGATAAAAACACCAAAGAATACTTTATCAGTTTCTATAGTTTAATTAGAAATTATTCTAGTAATGAGTGTTATAACAATTCAGCTGATATAGAATCTTTAAATGAAGAAATGCTAAAATATTTAAAGAACGACCTTCTATCTGAAGAACTGTTGAAATTATATTATGACTTTATTACTAAGGTATTTGAAACTAACTATAAATATGGTGTTAAATTATTAATAGAGTATCGTAATTCAGATAACTTTAAACATATAGATAGAGCTGCTGAAATAGATAATATTATGGTGAATGTTTTCAATAAATATGGATATTTGACGTTTAAAGAAATATTATTGTTTGATACAGATTTCAAAAACATTTATCTAAGTGACATTGATTATAAAATTGATTTAATTGTTTCTGCTAAAGATAACAATGACACTTCAGAAGTTATTAATATTTTACAACTTTTATTTGATAATATGACTAATTTAAAAAGTGATTTTATAAAAAAAATGTTACATTCTACTAGGTATAGGCAGATTATAACTTTAGAAGAATTGGATTATATCGATTCTTTGATTACAGATATTAAAAATGAAGAAACAAAAAAACAGTTAGAACGAAAATCAGAATTATTAAGAAAAAAGCTAGGGACATCAAATTCCTAGTTTTCTAATTTTATAGTATATTCTTCACCAGTATATTTTTCGCAATACCATTCCCATTGTTTAACTCTTTTTTCTAGTTCTATATTGTCTATTGGGTTTTGAATGTATATAACCTTTATTGAATCGTTAGTCTGTTTAATCAAGCATAGATAATAGTTATATTTATTCATATGAGCAGAAGAATATTCGTTGTTAGTTAGTGAAAAAGAACTTTTGTCACCATCTAACGATTTAACTTCAATATATCTTTTTTCACCACTAGAAGTTACACTTTCAACATCATAACCCAAGTTTTTATTACCAACTGCAATAGCAGTATTCCCAAGTAATTCTTCAACAGAAACACATTGTTCTTCAGCAGTCTTCCATTTTGATACTGTACTATTATTAATACTTGTTATTTTTTTACTTATAATCTGTGAATCACTTTCATTACTTATATCATATAGTGATTCATTGAATAGTTTTTCAAGTTCAACTCTACTTGTTTTGGCAGTTAAGTTAGAAATCAAACTTATTAATTCAGAATCTATTCTTTCATACTTATTGATATCACATATTCGTAATAGACCACCATCAGTAATAAAGTAACATTCAGATAATTCTTTTTCTACATTAAGTTTTTGTTCATTTATCATTTCAATGACATGAGCATATATTTTGCTTATCAACATAATATTGCTATCACCAATGAAATCTTTATCTTTTAAAATCTTAATATAATCCTTATATTCGTATTTTTTATTACTGTATTTTTTAATAAACTCATCAATAATAAAATTGTTTTTTGCTGATAATTCATATATGTATTTACAATTATTTCTTATTTCTAAGACTTCACTTGATTCTAACCAGTAATCAAAGATTTTATATGAATCTATTTTAGAATAGTCAGCATTATTTAATAAGATTTTAAAATCTGACTTTATTTGTTTATCAAACTCTTTTTGAAAGATTATAGCACCTTTAGAAAAGCTTACTGGGTTAATAAATAATTCAAATATCTTACTGTTGGAATCTACAAAGCTATTCAATATTTTTACTAACTCTTTAGCTGACTGTTCTATTAAAGAAGAAGTAGTATCATCAAAGAATAAATGTTTTCTTGATGGGTCGGTAGAGAAATCAGCATTAATTTTAAAAGCATAGCAATTATTATCGATAGTTGGAAGAAAGCAGTGAAAAACTGATTCTTCTCTAGTACAAGGGATAATCTTATCATTCATAAGTTTAAAAGCAAATTGAATGTTATTTGTGTTATGTATCAACCATTTATCATCTTGTACATTTTCAATTAACTCTACAAAAGAGTTTTCACCTTTATCATATCTTTTAACACCAAGACTTCTATTTAAAGAATTGCTTTCTATATCAAATTGGACTATATTTCTAAGAAATAGAAAATCACTCTTATCAATATCTTTAGATTCACTAATGACTTTTTCTTGTTGTGTTGTTTTAAATATAAAAATTGTACTGTAACCTTCTTTGGTGATTTTTTTGATATATGATTTTACTTTACTATTTACTTCGTCATCATCTAGCAAAAATGGGATTCTAATTATAGGAACTGAATCGATATCTACATTTAATTTTTTTGAACAAATACTTTTTGAAAATGTAAAATATGTATCGGCTGAATAGATAATAATTTCATTACTTATAGCAGTTGAACTCTTGAATCCAACACCTCTATAACCAATACTTTCACCACGTTTTTTACCACTTGTACCTGAACGACTGATAGATAAAATATCTTGTTCATTAAAATTATGACCATTATTACAAAAGAATACATATTCATCTTCTACAATAAGTTTAATTTTAGTTGAACTGGAATCATCAGCATTTTGAATCAACTCTATTAAGATTCTATCATTGTAACTTTCTGACATATATTTTTCCATCATAGCCATATCAGACATTAATTGGGGTGACTTGATAGCTTCATCTACAAACTGTTGATTAATTTGTTCAATATAATTTTTCAAGTTCATTATTTATTCCCACCTATCTTTTTCCATAGTAATTCTGATTTTCTCATCAGTTCTTTTTTATCAGTATCATTTTTTAAAGTTTCTATAACAGAATCAAGATATTCTAATTCTTGTGATAAAATGATAGCTCTATAATTTGTTGAAAAGAGTAGTTTTCTTGTTAATATGCTTTTTTTATTATCATCTTTTATATTATCAAATAATAATTTCAAAATGTTTAATCCACTTTCATCATCATCATTATTTTTAGCGGTAATAACTAATTGAGTTTTCGTTTCGATATTGTTTAAATATGTGTTTCTAAATGATTCATCAAGTAAGAAAATATTTTTAAACATATCAAACCCATGATTAATATATATTTCTGACAATATTTTATCTATTCTATTAATTTTCCACTCATCATATTTATATAGTTCAATATATCCAAGCAATAACTTAACAACATATTTATAATTTCTTTCACATACCTTCATAATAAAAGTATCATAGAGTACATAAGGTAAATCATTTACATCAGTTCTTAATATTTCTAATATTTCTGTGTTTAACGAATCGATATTTGATAAATCACTATAATAATCATCATTATGACATTTTTGAATTATACTGATTAATCTCTGCATTGTTTGTTTTGTTTCTCTATCTTGAATCACATTAATATAATCATTCATAAGATTTAAGACTTCACTATTACCATGTTTGAAACCTAACAAACTAATAGTTAAAGGTTTTAAGTTTAAACCTACAGACAGACCATCACCAATATCAGTAGAATATTCGTTAATATTATATTTTCTATATATGTTGGTGAAATCATTCTTTATAATACGATTATTTATTAAACTATTTAATTTATTTGGTGATTCAATTCTTCTTAATCCTTCAAAATAGAATGTAATGTAGTCAAAAGTATAACTTTGTGACATACCCATTGATATTGATATAGATAATCCATTTCCGATATCTACTTTATTACCATCTTTATCATTATTTGATTTCTTCTTATCTTCTACATTTACAAATAGTTTTTTGTTTTTAATAACATATTCTAATATCGATTCAAAATCAATAGAATCTTCAGTTAGATTTCCTTTATACATTAAGTTATTAATCATAGTTTGAATATGTTGTATATTTTTAGGGCTACCCTTAAACTCACCACTTAGAATATAATTGTTTACATCCAATTCTTCATTATTATGTAACTTCCAAGATTTTACTTGTTCATCAAACAAGTCTTTCAAATCCTTGTCTTTAGCATAATCAACAATTTCTTTCATAGAATCAACATATATTTCAGTTTTATTATAACTAATTTGAGTAGTAAGACTTTGTAAGACAGAATAAGTAATAGAATTATTTTCTAATTTATTTTCTTTATCTATCATAGATTTTACAAAAGTAATAGCATTATTAAACTTTTTCTGTTGAAAATAAGCATTAACAATAAAAGATAATATACTTCTTATATTTTGACATTGTGCTGTGTATTCAATTGAATACACAGTTACATTCTTATATCTTTCTTTGTTAGACATAGTGATATTCAATACTTTATTAACTGTATCTTGATTATCAATTATTATATCCATATTAGAATAGTCAGTTATTATTTCAAATAAAGAGTTTGCTAATTCAATGTTATTACTAGCACTATCATAAAACTCATTAACTAAACTACTAACAACACTTATCGATAAAGTTTTATCACTTTTTGAAATTGACTTCAACACTTTAGAAAGTTCAGTTTTATTCTTTATAATATCTTTCTTTAGTACATTTATTAATTCAATACTACCTTCTATCTTACTTCCTTTTGTAGTTTTCTTAGGACTATCAGCAGTTTTTAAGTTTTTAATAACTGAGTCACTATATTCTTTTTTGTCAGCATAATTTGACCATTTAAGTAACAATTCAATTTGTAAATTATCAAAAGCAGATTTTCTCTTTTCAAGATTAACTATTATTTCATCAAATACTTTATTATAAGATTCTTTATTATTATATAGAGAACTCAACAATTCATCAGCTAGAGTTATTTGGTTTTCTAACAGTACATGAACCCATATACCTGCTAATATTCCCCTATATGACTGTGTAGGATAAATGAATAAATCCTTCAGCATTGTTTCATCACTTGTAAAAAATGTATAAAAATCTGACTTCTTTATTTTATGGTGGAGATTATTTAACATATATTGAAGAATATCTTCTAAAAGTTTCTTTCTTTCATCATCAACATTATAGTATTCTTTTACTTTTTGTTGGGTATAAATAATTAATTTTTTCACTTTTTCTAAATCATTAATGTTAGGATTCTGAACAAATGCAGTCCATATTTCTGAACTAGGGGTATGATAACTAACCATGAAATCCCAATATCTTTTTACTTCTTCTTCTATTTTTTTGTTCATCTGTATTGCATAGTTTCTATCAATATATCCAACTTGTACAAAGTAATTAATCATATCATTACTTATTGAAATTATTTCTTGATTCAGTTTTATATTTTCCTTTGAATCTCTATCATCACTAGATATAGTTGGGTTATAGGTTGTTTTTCCCTTCACATTTACATTATTATTACTATTATTATTATTTGGTACTATCTTATCTAAAATCTTTGAAAATAATCCCATTATATCACCACCATTATTCTTTGTTACTTTCTTGTTCTTTTTTCATTAATTGTCTTACCTTATTTGTAAAATATAATTCAGCGTCTTGTAATACTTCTTCATCAAAGTTTTCTTCAATTATCTTGTCACAATTAACACAATATAATTTAGGACTACCATAATGAATATTCTTGTGTTTTTGTTTCATTGTAAATTGACCACCACAATTACAAACAGGAATTATATTTTCTAGCTTTATTCCATTACCATACTTATTTAACTCCCATTGATAGATAATTCCTTTATATGTGTCAGATAAATAATTCATATATTTTGGTTGGTACTTTTCTTTAGAATCAATAATAGCAATATATATTTTAATAATTACAAAGAAAATAAATAAAACAATTATTATTACCCACACAGGTATTCTAAAATTAATTATCATGATGAAGAAATTAAATAGTTTTTTCCATAACTCAACAAATCCAGTAATAAAATCAACATTTTCAATTTTTGAATAAATAACTGATGATATTAAATTAATTACTACACCAATTGTAATAGCGAATAAAGTTGTATTTTTTATTTTATTCTTCATTTATAACACCACACTTCTTTTAGAATATAGTCTTTTCTTCAGTTATAATTATACATCAAATATTAAAAAAAATATAGGCTGACAGTTTATATAGTTCAATAAAAGGCTGAAAAACACTACTGACTCTTAAAACGAAAAGCTTTTTTTTCAAAAGTATCAAAAATAGCTAAAAATCACGCATTTTTGTAACACTTTTTCATTTTGTCTGGTATTCATAAGGGTTTACAAGGATTTTCTAAACCCAAAAAACCTAATTTACTCTTTTTTCAATACTATTTCATATATTTTAAGTGTAAAATGTGTTATAATATATGTATATATCACTAACTGGAAAGAAGGAATAATATGAAAAGTAATAAGAAGAATACTAAAGACAATAGGAAAATTGCTATTTACTCTAGAAAGTCAAAGTTTACTGGTAAAGGTGAAAGTACATTTAATCAAATCGAAATGTGTAAAAAGAAAATTGCTTTTACTTTTGATGATGTTGATTTAGAAAATGATATTATCATCTTTGAAGATGAAGGTTATACTGGTTATAATATGAATAGACCTGACTTTCAAAAAATGTTAAATATGATTAGAAATAAAGAAATCAAAGCAGTATCCTTTTATAAACTAGACAGAATAAGTAGAAATGTTTCTGATTTTAGTAATCTTGTAACTGAATTAGATAATTTTGATGTGTCTTTCCTATCAGCAACAGAATCAATAGAAAACGTTACTCCTGCTGGTCGTGCTATGATGTTTATGATATCTGTATTTGCTCAACTAGAAAGAGATACTATTGCTGAAAGAATTAGAGATAATATGATAGAACTTGCTAAGACTGGACGTTGGTTAGGTGGTAATACCCCAACTGGTTTTGAATCAGAACAAATTGAACAAATATCTATAGATGGTAAAAAAAGAAAGCTCTTCAAACTTTCACCTATTGATGAAGAGATAAAAGTTGTTAAAACTCTTTTCAATAAATTGTTAGAATTAAAATCACAAACAAAACTAGAAACATATTTACTTCAAAATCATATCAAAACTAAAAATGATAAATCTTATTCAAGATGGGGATTAAAAAATATTTTAGTTAATCCCGTTTATGCTATTGCAGATAAAGACACCCTTGAATACTTTAAAAGATTTGATATTGAAATATATGCTGATGAAAGTGACTTTGATGGTACACATGGCTTAATGGTATATAATAAGACAGAAAAAAAAGGTGCTAAAGGTACAGTTGAGAAAAGAGATGTATCAGACTGGGTTGTATCAATTGGTAAGCATAAAGGTGTTATAACTGGCAAGGAATGGGTTGAAGTTCAAGATATCCTTGATAAGAATAGTGATAAAAGATATCGTAAACCAACTACAAGTAATGCTTTACTATCAGGAATCATCAGATGTTCTTATTGTGGGTCATTTATGCGACCAAAGTTAAAGAATAGAACATTTAGTGAAGATGGAAGAAAAAGATTTGACTATATGTGTGAGCTTAAAGATAAAAGCAAAAAACAGCTATGTGAATGCAAAAATACCAATGGTTTAGAATCTGATGATTTAGTAATGAAAGCTATTAAGGATTTAGCAAGACCATCATCGAAGTTCTATAAATCATTGAAAAAACTATCTACTAATTCATTCAATAAAGATGATAAGAATAACCAAGAACTAAAAGCATTAAAATCAACACTATCCAAAAATGAAAATGATATTGCTACCTTACTTGATAAGATTAAGATAATTGATAATTCTTTATTAGATGATTTAACTACTGAAATAAAGAAGTTAAAAGATTCCAATATTGAAATTGAAAACAGAATAAAAGAACTAAGTGATAATGACTATAATCAAATATCAGATAAAGAAACTGCTGAAATGCTACTCAATATCTTAGATACATACTTTAATTCTTTTGATACCCTAGACTTAAATACTAAAAGAAATATGATTAAATTATTAATAAGTTCTATTACAAGTGATGGAATCGATATAACTATTAATTTCATTGGGGCTAGAACAATGACAGATGAAAACTTTCCAACAAGTGTAGACTGCAAATGAAATACTTATGCATTTTCGCTCTAATAATAAGAATAATAAGAATATCTCTATTAATGAACCTGTTGGGTTTGATAAAGAAGGTAATGAGATTACAATAGTTGATATACTTAAAATGCCTAGTCCTGATTATGTGGAAGAGATTACTGATAAAGATAATGTTCAGCTATTAATGAAATATATTGATGTACTAAATGAAAGGGAAAAAGAAATATTAGTAAAAAGATATGGGCTTTATAATGCTGAGGAGAGAACACAAAAAGAGATTGCTAAAGATTTGAAGATATCACGTAGTTATGTTTCTAGAATAGAAAAAAGAGCTCTTACTAAAATATTAAGAGAATTTATAAAGAATAATAAAATTAATGAATAAAATGTGATTTATAATTGAGTGATACTATTTGATATGACTCTTTTTCTTTAATTCTTTTCTATGGACATTTTGGATATTTATCAGTATAATGTATCTATAATATTTGTAAATATGATTAGGTGGAAGTATGAATAAAAGTAAGAAATATACTGACGGGAAGAAAATCGTAGATGAAGATTCTGATACTAAAGATGTGGAAAAAAATGATAATAATACTAGAAAATATATTATTAGATTAGTTGCTTGTTTTTTTCTTTTTATTGGAGTTTTGTATTTAGGATTATTTTTACTTGTACCTAGAATTACTTTAAATGGTGAAAAAGTAGTTACAATTGGATACAAAGATAAATATGTAGAAGTAGGAGCTAAAGCTAGTTATATAGGTAAAGATATAAGTGATGAAATTAAAGTTAATAGTGATGTAGTTGATGGTAAGGTTGGAGAATATAAAGTAAATTATAGTGTTTCTGGACCTATATTTAATGCTAAGAAGAGTAGAAAAGTTAATGTAGTAGATACTAAAGCACCAGTTATTACTTTAGTTGGGGAGAGCTTAATAAATATGTGTCCTAATAAAAAGTTTGAAGAGCTTGGATATACTTCTATAGATGATTATGATGGTGATATAACGAGTAATGTTATAGTTGAAGAAAATGATGATGGTATTATATATAGAGTTAAGGATAGTAGTGGTAATGAAGTAGAAGAGAAAAGAGTAGTTAATAAGAAAGATGCTCTAAAACCAGTTATAACTCTTAATGGTTATTCTACAATGTATTTATCTGTTAATACTGCTTATAATGAGCCTGGCTATAGTGTTACTGATAATTGTGAAGATAATTTAAAAGATAAAGTGGAAGTTATTAATAATGTTGATAATAAAAAAATTGGTAAATATAATGTAATATATAGAGTTAAAGATTCTGCAGGCAATGAAGAAATGATTGAAAGAATTGTCTATGTTATTAATGAAACTAATGTTACGCCAACTGGACCTGGAATTCCTGGAGTAATATACTTAACATTTGATGATGGACCTAGTTATAGTATTACACCAGTGGTGCTTGATATATTGAAAGCTAGAAATATTAAAGCAACATTCTTTGTAATTAATACTGGTAGTGGACTTGATTATTTGATTAAGAGAGCGTATGAAGAGGGACATACTATAGCACTTCATTCATATACACATAAGTATGATGTTATATATAAATCAGTGGATGCTTATTATCAAGACCTTAAATTAATAAGTGATAAGGTTGAGAATATAACTGGAGAAAAGAGCATGATTATAAGATTTCCTGGTGGTAGTTCTAATACAGTTAGTAGAAAATATTCACTAGGTATAATGACAACTTTAGCAAATGATGTTATTGATAAAGGATATCATTATTTTGATTGGAATGTGTCAAGTGGGGACGCTGGTGGTGCTAAAACAAAAGAAGATGTTTATAAAAATGTAATAAGTGGATTAAGTAAAAGAAGAAGTAATGTAGTACTCATGCATGATTATGCTAATAATTACAAGACATTGAATGCACTTGATGATATAATTAGTTATGGTTTAAATAATAATTTTACTTTTGAGGCAATGGATATGGATACAGAAATGATACGACATAAGGTTAATAATTAAGGAGGAGTAGTTTGTATGCAAGGAATAAGAAAATGGGGTAAAAAGTTAATAATAATAGCAATAGCGATTTTGATGGTGCTACCGTTAAATGTACTAGCTGAAGATGAGATTACTAATGAGTTTGTTGGTGCAAAAGTTGCTAGTCCAGGTGAAACTATCTCATATGAGATAAAAGTTAAAGCAAATGCATTAATTAAGAGTTATGAAACGGATCTTCATTATGATAGTACTGTTTTAGATATGATATCAATTGAGAATAAAGGTAGTTGGAAGGGAAGTAATATTCCTGGTAGTAGTCCAAATGGTCTAACATTTACTCATACAGGAATTAGTGGAGAGACAGTAGTTGCTAAGGTTACATTTAAAGTAAAAGCAGATACTACAAAATCAAATGCAACTATAAAACTTGATTTTTCTAGAGTAAAGCTTGAAGATGGAACAGAGTTACCAATTGAAGTACCATCAACTTTAAAATTTGATATTAAAGCTACAGATAATACATTAAAATCTTTAACTATAAATGATAAAATAATAGCTAATTTTAAGGCGAGTACTTATAGTTATGCTATGCAAGTAGATTCAAATTCTCAGATAGTTAAAATAGGAGCAGTTTTAAATAATAATTCAGCATCTTTTGTTAAAGATTTTGGACCACGTTCTGTTGAAGTAGATTATGGTGAAACAGAACTTCTTATAAAAGTATTGTCAGAAGCTGGAGAAGAGAAAGTTTATACTGTTGTAGTTACTAGAATGGATAATAGAGAAAACAATAATTATTTAAAATCGCTTATCATTAATAGTGGTAAAATAAAACTGGATTTTGATAAGGATAGAACAGCATATAATATTACAACTTATAGACAGAAAAAGATAGATGTGGATGCAGTTTCAGAAGATGGTAAAGCTACTGTTGTAGTTGATGCTCCTGAAGAGTTTGTAATGGGTAGTAATACTGTTAAAATAACTGTTACTTCTGAATCTAAAGAAGAAAAATTGTACACATTAACAGTGGATAATCGAGATGAAGATGTTAATACATATTTGAGAGTATTATCTGTTGGTGGATATGTAATTGATTTTTACCAGAAAACTTTTGATTATGAAATTAGATATAATTCTAAATATAGTGGTGGTTTAGAAATAATTAAAGCGTCGGAGTTAGACGAGTATTCTGGTGTTAGAATTGATGAAGGATTACTCACTGAAACTAACAAAAATCTTAAACCTGGTAGTGTTGTAAAAGTAAGAGTTTATTTTGATGATAGTCATGAAACAATATATACAATAACACTTGTTAAAGACACAAGGATTAACTTCTTTTTAATACTTGGGATTATTGTATTAATCATATTAGTAGTGGTATTGATTAGAGTGCTGAAAATGCGTAAAAAAGAAAAATTAATGGCTGAAAAAGTTGAAGAGTTATCAAAAACAAAAGAGATAAAAATAGAGAAAAACCATAAAGAATAAATTGTGATTTATTCTTTGTTTTAGGAGGACATAGTGAAGAAATATATACCTTCAGTGTACAAAAAATCAGTATTTGATATTAGTTATGATAAGATATATAATAGTGGGGTTCGACATTTAATGTTTGATTTGGATAATACACTAACTTGGGCAAAATCCAGTGAAATAAGTAATGAAATTGCAGAGTTGATAGAGGATTTGAAGAATAAGTTTACAGTAGATTTAGTATCTAATAGCAGAAAAAAACGTGTATCAGATATTGCTAAAAAACTTAATGTTGAATATATTTCTTTTGCAAGGAAACCTTCTGTTAAATCATTTAATATTATTCAAGATAAATATAATTGTTCAAAAGAAGAGATTGCTATAGTTGGTGACCAACTTTTTACTGATGTAGCTGGTGGTAATACTTATGGTGTTATGACGATATTAGTTGATCCTATAGGCAATGATTTGTTTGTAACTTATTATAATAGATGGCGTGAGAAGAGAAAAATTAAAAAATTAACTAAGACTGGGACTTTGGAAAGAGGAAAATATTATGAATGATAAGCACTGTGTTGGTTGTGGTGTGAAATTACAAGATGAAAATATGCTCTTGGATGGATATACTACTAGT
>JGI994J12354_10002425_pt1 | contig 18237 bp, 15 predicted proteins | sample IntmicLarv3ML3BL_FD_12354 | JGI IMG/M metagenome (IMG submission 12354)
TTCTATCGAAACTCTCTTGATGTATGTAGGTCTGATCCTTCCCATATCTTTCACCGAGTAAAGTCGGTTAAGTGTATCCTTTATTTAACCCTTTTTAGAACGTTTAGGCGAACCGCAGGTCATCTTGCCCTCCGGGCAAGGCCCGCTCACACATGGGGCACCCGCGTCTCTGAAGATCGTCGGCGAGACTTCCCTGCATAATTTCAGCATGCGTTCGGCCATTTCACATATTTCCCACTGAGCCCGATTGCAACATCTGAGTGAAAAGAAATGCAGCAATTCACGAGCGTTCATTGTTATTGTTATGTTCGTTGTACAACCATTCGGCAATACATAACGCGCATCTTCCGCCGGGATCTTTTCCTCCAGTTTACGATAAGTTTCCCATATCTTCTTCATCATCTCATCATACATCTTTTTGAGATCTGGGTCTTGCTCTACCTTGGGCGGTGTGACGTACGTCGGATCCTTCATTGACACATACCGTTGACTCTGCTGCGAGAATGATGCTATCCTGTGACGTACAAGCTGATGCGTCAGGGATCTTGAAACACCTTCCACCGAAAATGTGAATACAGCATGTTCAACAACTGAATGATGACCTGCTCCGACTATCTTATCCAACGTTTCTTCAGCGTTTATCGTTCCCAATATGGNCTTGGACGACTTTTGAGAATAACATGAACGTCCTGCGGCTGCACATATGTCGTCTGCGTTTGGTGTGTATGCCAATAACTCAACTTTCATCTTTCTCACCTGTGTGCGTCCAAAGTTCCGCTCGTATCGAGTCCATGCGTTCCTTGTTCATTAAATCTCTTAATCGTATCGCCTTTACCTCAAGAGGTTCAAGCATTTTCGATACCGCGTGAACGTGACCGTCGCCGATGACTACAACGATGTTCTTGTAAGATTCCGAAGCTCCCCTGATCTTCGAGACCATGTGGTCATTCCTTTCATCCACCAATATCCTCACGAGGGTAGGGAACTTCTTCCTCATCTCTTCGATGTACTTTTCCTCATCTTCGGCAAATTCTTCCAACGTTTCTTCAACAGTTTCCTTTTTGGAAAAGAACCTGTCCTTCACGTTGGACATTCGATAACGTATCCTTTCCCTTGCAGGCATCTCGTTCCAGACGCGTTCCATTTCATTTCCGGCGTTCTTATCTATGAACAACACCGCTGCACCGATCATTTCTCCTGCGTTCACTGCTGTGATCAGTTCCGATCCCGGGACAGTCCCATACTCGGCGGCCATTTTCTCTTGATATTCGGCGGCACGTTTGTAGATCTTCGGCGCTTCGTCCGTTTTTTCGGCAGGAGCGGTCATTGCCTTGTATCTTGCACCGTCCAGTTCCACCAGCACCGCATCGGGCCAGATGTGCTTGATCGCGAACGCTATCTGTTCGGATATCCTGAAAATGTGTCCGGTGCCGATGATCGTTATCATCATTCACGTGAATCCGTACAGTAATAAATCAATTGTCTTCAAGAACATTTTATAATCCTGTCCTTACTGCCCTTTGTCATGGGAAGGAATTTCGATCTCGTCGCATTCGATATGGATGGTGTCCTGTTCGATCACAAGAGCTCGTGGGCGTGGATACACGATCAGTATGGAACGGACAACAAAGAGAGTTTCAATGCTTTCATAAAGGGAGAGATCGACGAGAAAGAATTCATGCGCCGCGACATTGCGTTATGGAAAGGTCTTGACCCCAACGTCAGTATACAGAAACTTACGAAGCTTTTCAGGAATATGCCGCTTTACGACGGGATCCAAGAGACCGTTGCTTCGCTGCATTGGAACGATCTTAAGTGCGTTATAGTCAGCGGCGGTGTTGACATTGCTGCAAATATGATCTGTAACGAATTCGGTTTTGACGGTGCTGCTGCCAACTCATTGGAAGCAGATGAGAACGGAATTCTGACCGGAGAAGGTATTGTGAACGTCGACCTTGCCGATAAAGGTGTGAAACTGAGAGAATACATCAAAGAGTTCAACACCGCGCGGGAACGGACAATATCCATTGGTAATTCGTATACAGACATCAACATGTTCAAAGCCTCTGGTTTTTCAATTGCATTCAATCCCATTGACGAACCGACCAAATTAGCTTCGGATAGGATATTGGTCGCCAAGAGCATATCCGACATTCTGGACATCATCTTCGATCTGGAAGAACAGTAGAAATACACTATCGGATATGTGACATCATGAACAAGTCCGCAGCCGATCTTCTGAAACGTCTTGCTGACGGTGAGGTTGTATACGACCGCGATGCGCCGGACATCATACGTCCGGTGGCGCTTGAAGCTGAACGGTTATACAGAGAGTTCAATGATCTTCCGAGTTACTCCAAAGAAGGATTGGAGGTTCTCAGAAAACTGCTGAAAAAGGATGTTCCGGACTCCGTCATCGTAAGGCCGCCTTTCATATGTGATTACGGCGTGAATATCATTCTTGAAGAGAATGTGTTCATCAATTACGGTGCATACATCTTAGATGCTTGTGAGGTCCGCATTGGCAAAGGGACAATGCTCGGACCTTGTGTTCACATCTATTCCGCAGATCACCCCCTCGGCATCGAAGAACGCGCGAGGTTCGCGTGTACCGGGAAACCTGTAACGATAGGAAAGAACGTATGGATCGGCGGCAACAGCATGATATTGCCGGGAATCACAATAGGCGATGGTTCCGTCATAGGTGCGGGAAGCGTTGTCACCAAGAACGTAGAGCCTATGACCGTTGTCGCAGGGAATCCTGCGAAATTCATACGGAAACTGTGATCATTCTTCCTGCTCGAGATCGTTCTCATCGAATTCGAATTCATCGGAATCGAATTCCAACACAGGGTACGATTTCTTCCTCAATTTTCCGTAAATGCGGACGATGTCCCTTGCTTCCGCTGTTCCCCTTCTGATCATGCGTTCTTTGATCTTTATTGAATGGATGAGACAGTCCATGTCCCTGAAACTTAACGTCTGACCGACATAGAATTCGTCGTCGGGTTCTGATCTTACGTATCTTGCGTATGTCTTCTGAACGTCATTGATAGAAACTTTTACGTTCAAGACGTCAAAGAGGATCGACCATATAGTGTTGATATCCGGTGCCTGAGCCTTCTTTACGCGCCGTCCGTCGTTCAGTTCCAATGCGTTTATCCTGACACGCCTTCCGTCATCCAGTAAGAACTCATCACCTACGACGAGAAGGTCATCGCTTTCCAGATCTATCGTTGTCGATTCTGAATTACGGCCTTCGCTTACAACTATCTTGACGGAGATTATCCTGGGGATCTCCACTACCGTCGAGCAGACCCTTCCGCAGTCCTGACATTTCAGCGTTGCATCCAGCGTCGCTTTTCCCATCTTCCCTTTCAGCACGTCATGTACAGTAATGTCATCGCACTCTGGACACTGGAAATAAACGATCTCTGGAGTCTCTCTCATATATATCACACCGTGAACGGAAATCCGTGTCCCGGAACTATCATGTCTGCGTACGCCATGATGGTCTTAATACTTTTCATAGCCTCTTCCTTGTCGTAATGCAGTCCGGGAGGCACCATCTTGCGTATGTTATCCTCTAACGGAACTGCATCTCCCGTGATCACATATTTACGGTCTGCATTCACAAAAACGGACATGGACCCTTTGGTATGACCGGGGGTATGAACTAACTTCACGCCCTTGCATATCTCCATATCTTTTGATACGCTGGCACATCCTTCTGCCGCTTCCTCTTCGCGTATGTAGAACTTAGCCTTTTTGAACATGTCGTTGTTCTCAACGTGATCATGATGTGAATGTGTAAGGACAACAACATCAACATCTTCCGGAAGTACTTTGAGCTGTTTGAGCGATGATTTTATCGCCGGCTTGAGGTACTTGCTTGAAGTGTCTACCACTATCGTCATGTTCTCTGTCCGTATGAGCGTTGATGTGGAGTGTGCTTCCTTTATCTCATCATTCTCTTTTATCAGAGAGCCGACTGCAAGTATATCCAATCTTATTTCCACGCTCTGCGTTATGTGTTATTCGGTATATACATTTTCGATGCAGGAACGATAGGATAATTTGCGTTGCCGTCCTTTACGGTGTATGGAGTACGATCATTCCATTGCCATCGATGACTTTGACACTGTGTACCCGGTGAGCGAGGACAGTATCTTTCTGATAAGATCATTGGATGTCAGTTCAGAGAAGGTGTTGGAAATAGGATGTGGCTCCGGTGTTGTTTCTCTGCATTGTGCAAAGAACGGGTGCTCTGTCGTTTCCGTTGACATCAATCCGAATGCTGTTGCCGCCGCGAAACACAACGCGAAGCTCAACGGGCTCGAACTTGACGTGAGGGGATCTGATGTTTATTCGAACATCAGCGAAAGATTCGATCTGATCGTTTTCAATTTACCGTATCTTCCCGAAGACGACGAAGGATTGGAAGCGAAAGCATGGTCCGGCGGCCCTGACGGAATGGGTCCGCTGCCGAAGGTGTTGAATGGTCTCGATGAACATCTGACAGAGAATGGAAGACTTGTCATTGTCGTATCGTCGCTGATGGAGCCGCTCGCATTGGGGGCCTTGCTTGAAGGATATTCCGTAAATAGGCTGGGGATGCTTCCGCTGTTCTTCGAACAGCTCTTCGTGTTGGAGATCAGAGCACTTTCTTGATCTCTTCCGTCAGTAATGCGCTTACCACTTTACCGTCAACCTTACCGCGTATGATCTCCATGACCGGACCCATGAGAGGGCCGATGGCCGCCATTCCCTTCTCTTTCACGAATCCGATGCGATCTTGTATCACTTTCCGGATCATCTCCGCAGCTTCATCATTACCTATCGACTCTAACCCGAGGGACTTGACAGAATCTTCAGGAGATCTTCCTTTGACGACCTCTCTGAATACTGAGGGCAACGCTTCCTTCGAGAACTTCGAGGCCTTCAGCATTTTGAATACTTCGATGACGTCTGTTTCAGATATCATTCCGATGTTCGATCCTTCGCGTTCCATTTCCGTGAATGTGTTCAGCAGTGTTGTGGCAATGACCGCAGGCTGATCATAAGCACCGAATATCCTTTCGAATAATACATCATCACCTTGACGAACTAACTGCTTCGCCTGCTGCGCATTGATCTTGTACTCTTTGACTATCCTTTTTTCCGTCTCTTCCGGAAGTTCGGGTAAGTTCTTCTTTATGATCTTCAGTCTCTCGGAAGTTATCCTGATCGGCGGAACATCCGTCTCGGGATACATCCTGGCTGCTCCGGGCAACGGTCTCGAATACTTCGAAGTTCCGTCCGGTAACGGGTCCCTTGTTTCCTCGGGAACGAATTCCAATGCTTCGTTCGCTCTTTCCGCTGCTGCGGTCAGTGCATTGATCGCTTTCGTTTCCGGAGCCGCGCATATCGCAAATGCATCATTTTCCCGGGTCATTTTGAGTTCTTTCTTCAGATCGTCGATGAATTTCTGCTCTATTCCGTATCCCGGCAGTTCGTCCGAGTGGAATATTCCCTTGACACCTTTCGTTCTTGCCCTCTGGGCCATTTCCGCTCCCAAACGAAGCTTGCCGGAATCGCCGTTCATCACTCCCGCAAATCCGGGAAGCGGTACAGCAAGAACTTTTCCTTTCTCTGAGAATGCTGACTTTATCACTTTGGACTGACAGTCCTTGAAAATATCCGTCACGTCAACGATATTGATGTTGACCTTCTTCGTCTTTCTAGATCCCAGTGTGTCCTTGATCGTCAGGAGCATCTGTTGTCTTTGAATCTCATTCTCGACGTACAGCGGAAGGAGTCTCAATTCCTGCACACCTTTGATCTCGACACGGGCACCGCCGGGTATCGATATATTTAGGTCTTCACGTATCGTTCCGATCCCGCGTTTCACTTTCTTCGTCGCTCTGAGTAGAGTTCCGATGCGCAACGCAGTCTCCATTGCCTCTTCCGGCGATCGTATATCGGGGCCGGTGGCCACTTCTATCAGCGGTATGCCTAAGCGATCCAGACGGTACGTGATCTCACCGCTTGTTGTTTCCATCTTCCTTGCGGCGTCCTCCTCCAGACAGACGGAGAGAATGGAAATATCCTTTCCGTTGACGTTGACGAAACCGTTCATCGCTACCAACGCGGTCCTTTGGAATCCTGTTGTGTTTGAACCGTCAACGACTATCTTTCGCATGAAATGTACCTCATCGGCGATGTCGGAATTGAGCATTGAAGAGAACGTCAGAACTGTATCCATTGCGTCCTTGTTCGCACCGTGCGGAGGTTCTTCGTCGAGTTCTACCAAACATGAGACGCCATCGGACAGTTGGTAACGGTAGCCCATACCTTTTTGGAATTGGACAAGTGCTGCTCTGTCTATTTCTCCCGTCTCTCCGGTGGTTGGCCGCAGGCGCCTGTAGTACGCTCCGCGACCATCCTCGCAGAGATGACTGGCACAGTCACAGAACAGCTTCTTTGTATCGAGCTGTTGGTGTATCTCTATTCCGCAAATGACGCGATCACTCATCGATGCACCTCCGTTCCCCCATCTCTCCTGCAACGGGTCTTTTCATCATGTCCCTGGCGGCATCTGCGTTCTTTGTGTTCGCCAACGCCCACAATCAGTTTTACGTACGCNGTCTCGGGAAGCATGTCATTAACGGATATCACTCCGGCGGTCATCAGATCACGGCCGGTATTGTAGACGTTCATATTCGTACTTCCGTTCAGACACTGCGATGCCATTACGATCACCGCACCGTTATCGACGGCTTCTTTTACCAACGGTATCATCGAAGAGTTAACGTGACCGAGGCCGGAACCGGATATCACTATCCCTTTGGAATTCATGAAAATGTCCCGGAAAACGTTGACGTCCATTCCGGGGTAGTATTGAAGAAGAACGACCTTCGGTTCCATCTTCGTCATTGCCTTGACCTTGTCCTTGGATCCTTTCCTCAGTTCACTGAATGCAATGGTCCCCGCTTCGTCTATCACTGCGAACGGCTGAACATTAATGCTCCTGAAGGCGTCGCGTCTTGACGTGTGCATCTTCCTCGCCCTGGATCCGACGTGCACCGCGAAGGAATTGTCATTCAGGTCGTTATGCATCACTACGAACACACCTGGCGTTCCCGAAGCACAGAACCTTGCTGCTGCAAGTAGGTTGCTGTAAGCATCCGAAGACGGTCTGTCCGATGATCTTTGTGCACCGACGAGCACAACGGGTTTCGTTAAGTTGGTGAGCATGAATGACAACGCGGCCGCGGTGTATCCCATTGTGTCCGTCCCGTGTGGAATGATGACCGCGTCTGCGTCATCATTCAGTGCCTTTTCCACAGCCTTTGCGAGTTCCTGCCAATGACCGACGTCCATGTTCTCGGAGAATATCGAAAAGAGAACGTTAGCAGAGATGTTCGCGATCTCTCGTATCTCCGGGACCGCGTTCACCATATCGGCCGCAGACATTGCCGGATGTACCGCACCTGTTCTGTAATCCACATATGAGGCTATCGTTCCGCCTGTTCCGATCAGTACGATGTTCGGCAGCCCTTTCTTCTCTTGGATCTTCACTTCCTTGCGCTCATGGACCGGCGGTTCTGATATGAGGGATATCTTCGACCTATCGTCAACGGTTATACCGATGTTGTATCCGCTCTTCAGTTTCAGAACGACAACATCGGGGTCGCTGAACTCGTGATGCGGCATCACTGTCCCTTCAAATTCTCCTTTCAGTGTTGTCACACGTATCTTGGAACCTTCTTTCACCTTCGATGTTTTCAACATCTTCTGCAACCGGCCGGAGTAGCTCATTGAATCCCCCATACTCTATACGTTTATCTTTCTTATGACCGTGTGACTTATTAGTTCGTAGCATCTATGCGGGTACCATGCACAAGGTCACTGAGATCGGAATGGAACACGATGTGTTGCATGAGAACCATAAATTAGCTCACGAGAATTATCATACGTTGGAGCATCACAATATCGTTTCAATAGATTTCATGGGTTCTATCGGGTCCGGAAAGACAGCGATGATCATCAAGCTCGCAGAGATACTGAGAGATAATGGAAAGAAGGTCGCCGCCATTGCAGGGGATGTTACGGGAGAAGATGACTTCAAAAGAATGAAGGACTCCGGGATAACAGCTGTCAACTGCAACACGGGCCATGAATGTCATTTGGATGCGAACATGGTCATGAAGATACTGAAGAAGGTCGACCTCGACAACACTGATGTGCTGTTCATAGAGAACGTCGGCAACCTTGTGTGTCCTGCCGACTTCCCGTTGGGAACTGAGAAGAGAGTTGTTGTCATTTCAGTTACTGAGGGAGACGACATGGTACGCAAACATCCTGACATCTTCCACAAGGCAGATATTGCGATCATCAACAAAACAGACATCGCAGAGTACGTGGACGTGGACGTGAACATCATCCTTAACGATTACAAGAAACTGACGGGCGGGAACAAGAAGATGATAGAATGCAGCGTCAAGACCGGGAAAGGTCTGGATGACGTCATCAAAGCACTGGGTCTGTGATATTATGAAGGTCTTAGCAGTAGGCGGAGGAGGAAGAGAACACGCAGCGGTGGACGCGCTCAGGAGATCCGGTGCGGATGTATACACAGTAATGAAGAACGCTAATCCGGGGATAATCGCATGCTCGGAGAGATACATACTGATGGATGAGAAGAACATTCAGGGCGTCTGTGATTTTGCAATTTCCTGTGAAGTTGACGTGGCATTCATCGGCCCCGAAGCACCATTGGAAGCAGGACTCGTAGATGCTTTGGAATCAAAGGGAATAAAATGCGCAGCACCCACCAAAGCTGCTGCGAGAATAGAATCGTCAAAGTCGTTCATGCGNGAACTCGTTGACAGACACAAAATAAAAGGAAACTTAGAATTCGCGTCATTCTCTGACGTTGCAAGCGCCGAGAAGTATCTTAAAACGATAAAACACGAGATAGTCGTCAAACCTATCGGGCTGACAGGCGGAAAAGGTGTGAAGGTCCAGGGGGAGCATTTGCACACGTTCGAAGAGACCATGGAATACATTCATGAGATATTCGATAACAACATCGGCGGTGCCGGTGTGATCCTTGAAGAACGTGCGATCGGCGAAGAGTTCACACAGATGGTGTTCTGCGACGGCAGCGTCATCGTTCCCATGCCGTTGGTACAGGACCATAAACGAGCATACGAAGGGGATGTCGGACCGAACACAGGGGGAATGGGCTCCTACACTGACGGAAACCACCTTATGCCCTTTGTGACCGCGAAAGAAAGGGAAGCGGCTTTGGATATCCTGCAGGATATCGTTGATGCGATGCGTGCAGAAGGATGCCCGTACCGCGGTCCGATGTACGGACAGTTCATGCTTACTGTCAACGGGGAAGCGGCTTTGGATATCCTGCAGGATATCGTTGATGCGATGCGTGCAGAAGGATGCCCGTACCGCGGTCCGATGTACGGACAGTTCATGCTTACTGTCAACGGTCCGAAGATCATTGAGATAAACGCAAGGTTCGGAGACCCGGAGGCAATGAATGTCCTGCCGATACTTGACTCTGATTTCGCGGAAATATGCATGGGAATGGCATCCGGAACGTTATCCAAGGATGTTAAGTTCAAGAAGAAAGCGACAGTCTGCAAATATGTCGTGCCGGAAGGATATGGCGTGAAATCCAGATCTGGATTGCCGATATCCGCTGACGAACGCGGCATAAGAGAAAGCGGGAGCGTTCTGTTCTATGCGAACGTGGATGTGATCAACGGAAGACTTGTAACAGGAACATCACGCTCATTGGGTCTGGTCGGCATCGCCGACACCATTTCCGAAGCGGAAATGAACTGTGAACGTGCCTTGAATTACGTCAAAGGAGATGCGATCACAGTACGTCACGATATTGGAAAGAGCGAATTGGTGCAGAAGCGCGTCGATCATATGAATGAACTGAGAAAGAAATGAACCGTGTTGCAGTTAAGGTTGCTTACTTGGGATCGGAATTCCAAGGATCGCAGATACAGCCCGGTGCAAAGACCGTGGGCGGCAGCATCCTTGAGGATCTTGAGAAGATACTCCCGGGAGAGGACTTCGATCTGAAACTTGCCGGAAGGACGGACAAGAGCGTGAATGCCTTAGGTAACGTTGCCGTGTTCAACACTTCAATGGATCCAAAAAAGATCGTCAGAGCGCTCAATGCCGTTTCAAATGATGTTTTTTACAGATCGTTCGCTGTTGTTGATGAGAAGTTCAACCCGAGACACGCGAACGAACGCATCTATCAGTACGTTATTGATACCAAAGGCCTTGATGCAGAACTTATGAAGGAATGCTCGAAACTGTTCGAAGGCGAACATGATTTCAAACGCTTCTGCAAGAACGACGAACGTTCCACGGTCGTGAACATGCGTTCGGTCACCGTTAACGGGAACGTGATCGAATTCCGCGCAGACCACTTCCTTTGGAACATGATAAGAAGGATCGTTTCCGCCATTATCTCGGCGGCTTCGGGGAAAAGTCCGCTTTCTGATGTGAAAGATGCGTTGAACGGCAAGAATCTGAGTTTTGGCGTGGCCAGAGGCGATGCGTTAACGCTGGCTGATGTCATCTACGAAGGTATCGAATTCACTGATGTACTTGGAACCGATGATCGTGTTAAGGAAGAACTTTTCAAAATTTCTTTGATGACAGAGTTCTACAATGAACTGAACAAATAAGTATCGTTCTTTCCATATTCCGGATATGAACGTCATGTCCATGGCAGAAGGGATCGGCAGGGAATTGGAAGCATCCGAAAAGAAAAGGGAATCTGTGATCTCATCATCGAGAGTGATCATACGAAAGACCAAGAAGGTCATTCATGCCATACATCAGCAGGAAGATCATCGCAACGCCATGGATGAGCTCGTCAAAGATGTTGCAGCTATCGCTAAGGATCTTGATCAGGAAACTATGAAAAGTGCTGACGATGCATTGATGGAATTCGCTGAGGCCTGCATATTCGAATCTGTTGTGTTTGAAAAGGATATTCCATCATATTCCGATCTCGGAGTTACGTCACGCGCGTGGGCGCTGGGTCTTGCCGATTCTCTTGGGGAGATAAGAAGGATGATACTCAATCTCCTTCTTGCCGGCAACAAAGAAAAATCTGAATATCTGTTCAAAAGAATGGAAGAGATTTGCGAAGCCGTGATGAGCTTCGATGTTCCTGATGCCGTACTTCCGATGAGGAGGAAACAGGATGTTGCAAGATCCGTCACCGAAAAGACGAGGACGGACCTTGTTTATTCTTGTTTACGCAATTAACGTCTTCCCTTAGGTTTTCCGAAGTTCTTCACCGGTTTGCGGATCACCCATATCAGTATTATTACCAATACGAGGGTAATGACCACCATCAGGACAGTCACCAGAGTGTTGCTCTCCTGACCTATGAAGAATTCGATCTCCTGACCTATTCCCGTTATCTCGGCTTGAGCGACACCTTGGAATTCTGTCGTCAGGTGGAACGTGTGGCGTCCGTCTGCGGGCGAATCGACGACCCAGTCGAACGTTACCGTTTTGGTTCCGTTCGCCGGGATCGTTATGTTCGTATTCTCTTCTGTTGCGTCGTATTCCTTACCATCAACGACGAACTTTATCGTCAGGCCGGTAATGTTGACCTTGGTGTTGTTCCTCAGTTCGACTGACAGCTTTATCGGTTCCACCACTTTGATCGGGTAGGTCTTCGTGAAGCTCTCGCTTGTCGATGAGCTTCCGGTGAAGAACACTACTTCCAGCGTGTAGTCTCCGGGCGCGTTCGGGGCGGTTATCGTCAGTCCTGTTGCGGTCTGGGTGAAGGTACCCGATGTGGGTGAAACGACACCTGAACGTACAGAACCCGATGAGTCCAGGACCCTTGCGGTGTATCTGTAGATCCCGCCATCCCTGATCAGGAATATTCCGTCCTCTGAACCGGCTTCAAGCCTTTCTCCGGGGTAGAAGATCGTCTTTCCGCCGATGATATCGAACTGCGCTCCGTCTACATCCTCTGAGGGCATCATGATGAACGCTGCGGTCATCACGAGTGACATGACCATTACGGCCGCGATTACTTTCTTCGTGAGAACACCCCCCTCTTGATTCCTAACCAAACAATTAGCACGACCGACAGTATCGAGATGATTATCAGTATCCACACTATGGTCGGCAGTTCGCCTGCACTCATGAAGGTGTTGGGGCCGCTCGCGTTTCCGTTACCCAGTTCCAATTGTACCTTGGTCATTTCGATCATCATCGTGACCGCGCTTCCGGATACTGCGGACGGGTCTGCCTCGTATGTTATATCAGAGTCATCCAACGCAGCTCCTGCGTGATCCTTTATCTCGATCTTCATAGGGAACTGTTCAGGGAGATCCACTGCACTGCCCATGTTGATCAGTTTGATGTATACCGTCATTTCAGAGTTCCCTCTTAGGGTCACATCGAGTGTCGGTGTCACTTTCGTTGCGGTCGTGTCTGTGAACGCCAAGTACCATCCGGAGGGAGCCGCTGCGGCGGACAGTGTGAACGTTACCGATGCATTACTGTCATTCTTCAGCACTATCGCGAGCCTGTATTCTCCTTCGGAGAAGTTGTCATTCTCGCCTCTCTCTACTGTGACATCATTGATGAAGTCGGTTGGGGCCGGCGTGACTGCTGTCGAATCCATCAGATCCACTTCGTATGTGAGGACCATGGCTCCCGATGCATTCTTGAATATTATCGCAAGGTTCGGGTCGTCGAATGCAACGTCTTCATTGTACACTCCTTTCGCCCAGAACTTCACTGTGTTCGTACCGTCACCGTTTATCAGATCGATCTGAACAGCGTCTGTCAGAGATGCAGAGGAGTAGAACTTTATGTTCTTCCATCCGGTGCCTCCTGAAAGGAACAGGGATGCGAAGTCATTGTTCTCCACATCTATCTCCAGAACGACCTCTCTGCCGGTCTCGTTCAACGTTCCGCTTATCGTTGTCGCGGTCACTTTATCCGTGTCCGGTGTGACGGTCGGAGATCCCAATGCCATCATGTTGACAGTTCCGGATTCCGGTAATGTCTTCGGTGCATCTATCGTAGTTGAACCGGTGTATGTGGCTGCCCATATCTTTGTGGTCTCGTCCTCTACCCAGCTGAGTTTGGATTCGAACCTGTACTGGTCGATGTCATCCGTCGGGAGTATTGCATTGAATCTTCCTGCGGTCACTTTCGCGACGTATACTCCTGTATTCGAACCGCTATCGAATTCTATTGTGACCCAACCGTTGGATGCGAAACCAGCGTATCCGCTGATCTTCTTAGCGGGCACGAAGACCTTGTTGAACTCCTTAAGGTTCACGGTCCTCTTGCTGAGGTCTGTCGGATCGTCCACATCATCTGTTGTCGTCAGGGGGAAGTCGTCATCTACCGCAATGTGCTGGTGGAACACTTTCGTGTCTTCTCTGTCCGTGACAACGATGTTGAATTCTTTTCCCAGCTCCAAGTAGTAGACGCGTGACCTGTCGTCCTTGTCGTAATCTTCTGAATACCACTTTCCTTCCGTGCGTCCGACAGGTTCGATCGACACTTTATCGGATTCGTCCAGGTTAGTGATCTTGATGATGTTCATCTTCATCACTTCGATCGTAACATCCTCATTGTTCAGGTTGAGTTTGAAGGTCGAATCGATGAAATATCTGTTCAGATCCTTGTTGCCTTTGTCCTTGTCGCCGGGGCTGACGGTCCTTGCGATGTCAACATCGTATTCGCCGATGGACAAGGTGTAACCGGTAAGGTCGAGTTTTCCTCCCATGACCTTCAATTCTATCGCGGCCATTGATGACGATCTCAGTTTCAGCGTGACTATGGTACCATCAAGAACGGGGTTGTGGGCACTGTCGGGATCGGTCGGATCCGTGAGCGTCTGATCTACTAAGTAGATGTCTCCGGTGTACGCCGTAGGCGTGGTCGTCGAGAAGGACGCGGTGAAGTTCGTAGATGTCTGTCTGACTATCTGCTCCACTCTGCTGGAGTCATCTTTCGGTACTGTTCCTGATATAGTGTATGTTCCGCCTATCGTCCTCTTAACTCTGAACGCATAGTCTCCGTCGGGAACTGTGCTTGAGTACTTGCCGTCGCCGTCAGTGGTGAGGTTGATGATCATGTTGTTGTAGACCATCTGCATCGGGATGTACGGCTGGTATACCGATCCGCTGTCAGATGCGAGGATCTCTGATGTTATCGTCCTTCCTCTTACCATGTCGATACTTCCTACTCTGGAGTGATTGGTGCCCATCGTTAATGTCTCGATGTACGCTTCCCTGACACTTGTGGAGTTGGGATATGCGTGTATTATGTAGTCTCCTGCGGGGAGCCATGTGGTTATACGGCCGTCGGATGCCGCCCATGCTGAGATGAACGGTACGTCGCCCGGGACCTTCGGATAGAACTTGACGAATCCGGATGTTGCTTCTCCTGCTGCTGATCTCAGTATGCGGGAGTATTCGAACACAGGTACTGTTGATGCTGTGTTCAGAGCTACCGGCATTGAGGCACCGGCCGTTACAGATACATGATCGAACGCCATCATCTCTTCGCCGGTGGTCTTCGTGTATCTTGCGTAAATATCATAGTCATTGCCATCCAGGCCGACAGGGACCTTTACGGTTGCTGACGCACCGACCAAGGCCGTAGACTCATAGGTTCCATTGGTAACGGTTACGCGGTTCTGCAGTATGTCAGAGCTCTTGGTTATATCCAGCGTAGCATACTTCTGAGCCTTTGCGGTCAGTGAAACTGAGCCTGACGCGGCTACTGATGCGTTGAACAACGCATAGTCGGGATCGTCATTGGTTCCGAGTATGTCGTCCACCAGATCCACGGTGTATGTTCCCGGTATGACCTTCACGGATGCTTTTCCGTCCTCTATCTCCACGTACCTGACGTATTCTCCGCCCGGCACTGCATTGAGGCTTGTGAGCTTCGCGAATCCGTTATACGGGAATCCGTATTCGTCGTTGATCGTCAGACTTACGGTAGATGTAGTAAGGAACATCTCTAACTGTACCATGTTGTTAGAACTGCGTGCCAATACCGCCTCATATGTTCCGGTGACGACCGTGTTATTCCTGAGGTCCGTTGCTGTTATGGTGTATCTGTCAGGAACCAATGGGGTGTTGAACTTGAATTCTCCCAAGGACACGTCAATGCCGTTGAATGTCTTCTCCATCCCGTGGGCTGCTCCCTTTATAGTGAAATTGAACAGTCCCGTGACGAGTTTGTCCCTGCTGTCGTCGAAATACATCTTCAACGCAAAGTCGACCTCTCCTACTTCTGTAAGAACAGGCACTGTGAAGCTTGACGCATCATACGAATCCACCTGCAGTCCGTCCTTGGCGCTTGTGGATCCGACACTTATCGCAACTGTGCTGTCGATAGGTACGTACATCTCATACTTTCCGTCGGCACCGGTTATGTCGGTCGCCCTCTGGATACCGTTCGTATCGGTCGCGGTTGCACGCGCTCCCTTTATGGGTGTGCTGTCTTTCATGGCCACTGTTCCCGAGACCTTCTTCATTGCGCTGTTCGACACATATTCCAGAACGACCGGGAATCCGCTCATATAGTTGATCAGACCGCCGTGGGTGTCCTGTTCGTTTATCGCGACGAACGCGTCCATCTCCACCCATCCGTCAGAACTGAGTGTCGCTTCGTTGTCCGGGTTGTACATCACATGCCAGTACTTCACAGCAAAGTTCGATAATCCGAATCCGGGCTGTGCCCTTGTTCCCTCGGAACCGTCGCTCAGTGCAAGTGCATTGAACAATGCCGTTGCTGATGTGTATCCGTAGTCCTCGGGTGCAGGTCCGATGTATGTCTTCCATATCAGGGACTGGTACATCTCCTTGGTGTAGGACATGTAACCGGTGTACTCATTCGTGGTGTAGAACTGCGTCGGTGATGCGTATCTGTCCAGGAAATAGTTGTTCAGGAACGCTATTGTGTTGAACAATGATCCATCGCCATAAGCGATCGGGAACATTTCCCTTGATACTGCAACATACGTTATGTCCCTGTTGGATTTTCCGCAGACTTTATCGTAAAGTTCTGATGACTTCGATGCATCGAATTGCGGACCGATCTTGGTCACATCATCGTATATGACCGAGGTGTCAGCGCAAAGGTATGCTATTGCCGCAGCATACATCAGATTCTCTGTCGTTATGTCTGCTGCGAATTTTCCGTAGGTGTTCGGATTCCTGAGAACGATATCCCTGTACGAGTCGGGGTCTATCATTATGTTCTTGAGCTCGTTGAACTGTGCATCGGTCATACCTACGCTGTTCAGTATTGATTTGAAAGCATCGATCCCGTGATAATCCATCAAACGCACTGACAACGACGCCAATATCTTGGCATCTCCCTGCGCCAGAAGCATATTGGATACTGCAGCGACACCTTCACCGTTCAGTCCCGCGACTGAACTGAATCCTCCTTTTGAGACCGCATCAGCAGCGAAATCCCACCAAGTGAGAAGTGAACCTGATTTGTCATCTATCCCGCTTCCCCACTCCCATACACCGTTCATGTTCCAGTCTTCGCTGTTCCTGACGTAGTATCCTGAGTTACCCATGTAACTTCCCAGGAAGTCGTCGGATGTACGGTCGTTGGACGGGGTTGCCGCGTCTATGGCGTAGATCGCATTGGGTGCGCCTACCAGGAACACTGCCATCAGCACAGATACCAGGGGCACTGGTTTGAAGAGGTGTTTGATCGATCCTTTGACACCTGCTCCTCTGAATCCTGCTGCGTATGCCTTCAGGTCTGCGCGCTTCAGTACGAACGCTATCACTGCGCCCGCTCCCACGACATACGCCGGAGCGGCGAGGAACACCCATGAGCTGGAGGACCAGCTGATGATCATCATTGCGATCATGAACATGAGTATGAACATCTTTGCCGGGGAACCTGCGTTCACCGGGAATTTGTATAAACAGAATGCGATCAGCACTAACGGAAGCCACATCGTGAGCCATCCGTAGTAGCCTGCCATCATTGATATGGACGTTGAAGAGTTCATGTCAATGAGCGACGAGAACGTCGGATCTTTGTACACAGACGCACCGCCTATCATTTTGCCGTAGATGTCAGGCACTGCGAAGTACATCGTGACCATCGTCACTACGAATATTATCGTCACGATAATGAACATCAACAGCCACGGACGTTTCTTGGATTCTGAGATCAGTGCTGTCAATGCGACCGAGATCACAACAACGACCAACGAACCCAAGTATACTATTGTAAACAAACTGACGGCAATGAATATCGGTGCCGCTATTAACGTGCTGAGCAGCAGGACCAAAGCGTAAACACCTGCGACGGATGTTCCGTCCCTTCTCCTGATGCGGTCCATCGCCGCCTGGATGACCATTATGAACGCCAGCATGACGACAATTATGTGGAAACCGTTCCAGGATAACTGAACGAACACCAGGAACACTGCTGCCAGAATTGCATATTTGTATGCTGTGCGGTTCGAGTTGAATACTTTCTTCACGTATCCGATGAAACCGGAATCCATTACCAGTGCGTCATTGTTGCATGCTTTCACTGCTTTGTACAGGAAGTAGATCATGAACGCAAAGAAGAATCCGTAGAATGCCGCTTCGGTTCCGTTAGACAATACCGTCTGCGATATCACGACGGCACATACAGCGTAGAGCAGTGCTGATATTATGCCGGCCTTCTTGCTGAACATCTCTCTGCCGATCAGGTACACAGGAATACAGGTCAGTGCACCGAATATGGCTGTTATCCATACCAGCGTACCGATCGCTGCTGTCGACTGAGAGACTCCGAACAATGTGACGACCTTTGCGATCATCGCGACCAATGCATCCATAAGCGGGGGGTTGACATTCATTGCACCCCACGGAGCATTCATTGACGTATCGAACACCAAAAGGGATCCGTTCTCCATAATGTATTCGATTATCCTCAAGTGATAACTTGCATCTGAACCTCCGGACAGTGCATATCCTCCGGCGACCGCTGCGTCGTATGCGAAAAAGACCCTTAGGACGGCAGCGATGAAGATTATCGACGAAAGCACGAAGATTATCTTCCAATTATCACTGATCCCTGCTCTTTTCTTCTTGGCGACGCCTTCTCCGGACGATTCCTGTGACTTTTGTCTGAATTGGCGCATTATATATTCTCCGCTCTAATGAGTAGCGTTGCATT
>JGI994J12354_10002426_pt1 | contig 18222 bp, 15 predicted proteins | sample IntmicLarv3ML3BL_FD_12354 | JGI IMG/M metagenome (IMG submission 12354)
CGCAAAGCCGTCTATCACATGGGCATCCATCGGCCAGCCGCCGTAGGCCACCGCGTCCGCAAAGTGTGGCGCGTTCAGGCAGTCCTGCTCGGTCAGGACGTAATCCCCCAGCAAACGCCTGCTTTCGCGTTTGCCGGGCAGATAGCCTACCCAATCCAACTCGTAGTTTTCCGCACCGTGATTTCCGCTGTTTTTGATGTGATCCCACACGCCGTAGACCGCACGGAGCAAATCATCGCGAATACTCTCGCTGTCAAAAATCGTGTGCTTGTCCTTGCCGCCCAGCTCAATCCACCAATAGCCCGCTGAGGCATCGCCGTGATTGCGCAGCGCCAAGTCCTCTTCGGTATAGCTGTTTGCCCAAAAGGGCTTGTGAAAGGGCACTTTCTGCCCCATATCCCGCGCGGAGAACATCAGGGAATTACCCATGGTGTAGCCATCCGCGTTGTCCTGCGCGTCCGGCTCCGCGAACTGTGCGCGGCTCTCACGGCCATAAAGAAAATCCGCGCCCGCTTTTGCGCCGAGCGTGCCGTCACCCGTTGCGTCCACAAACAGCGGCGCGCAAAAGCAATAAGCGCATTCGGTGGTCAGCTGCTGCGCATCAATGGAAAGAATCTCGCCGTTTTCGCAGTGTACCTCGGTCATATGCGTGTTGAGATACAGTGTCAGCCCCGGCTCGAAGGCACTGCTTTCCCACAGGACGGCATCCCAAATCGGGTAGGCGTAATGGGGATTGCGCGCTTTGTTTTTGCTGAGGATTTCATCCAAAATGCCCGTCTCTCGCGCATTTTCACGGCTGCCGTGATGGTCCGCGCCGCAGATATGCATGCGGATTTCGGAGCTGGCATTCCCGCCCAGCACCGGGCGGTTGTGGATGAGCGCAGTTTTTGCCCCGCCGCGCGCGCTCGCAATGGCGGCACAGATGCCAGACATCCCGCCGCCTACGACGACAACATCATAGGAAATCGTTTTCATCATTTATGTTTCCACCACAATCAAGGGCACCTGCATCTCCTGCTTGCTGAAGCCCGCGTGCACGGCCTTGAAGAACGGATGCGTACTTTTTTTGCCCGAATCAATGCTGATTTCGTCGGTCGCCACGGCGAAAAAATCACCCAAAAAGTCCGCCGTGCGCGCGTGTGCCGTCCCGCCGCCGAAAAGCCCTTTCTGCAATGCCTCCTCATGTGTAAACAGCAAATAATGCGCCCCGAACGCCGCCTCGAACAGTGCCGCGAAGCGCTCATGCATCCCATCCTTGACGAAGAAATTCATGGCGCGCGCTTCCATGGAGGGTGCGCGCAGCAGGCAGTCCGTCAGCTCCGGGTAATCCGCTAGGTATTCCCACTGCACATCAATCAAGCCGTGGTCGGCGGTGACGAGAACGAGCGTATCCGTTAAGGATTCGCATAGGCCGCGCACCGCCGCGTCAATTTGGCGCAGCTGCTCCAGCACCTCCTCGTGGCTCGTGCCGAACTCGTGCATGATATAGTCCGGGTAATGCCAATAGCTGTAAAGGTATTTTTCACCCGGCGCGGCACAGGCGTTTCGAATGGCGGCGCAGATTTCCTCCGTGCTGCGGCAAACATCCGCGGGATAAGACGTAAACTGGCTGAAGCAATGGGCTTCCACCTTGCCATCGCTCGCGTTTGTGATGCGCGAAAACACATCATCATAGGGCAAAAAGCGCCGCGCAACGTGATAATCCGCCGCTGGTTTCCCCCGTGCGGTATTGGGAAAGATATCCACATTGACGTCCAGCTCCTTGAAATAGAGTGTCCAGCCCAGCCAGGCGTGCTCCAACGGCGAGAGACCGCTTTCGATGCTGACGGTTGCCGCCGTGGTGGTGCTGGGGAACACGGCGGAAATCGTTTCGCGCTGATGCGCAAACAAGAACGGCGCTTCGCTTTTATGCTGCGCCAAAAACGCGCTGCCCAGGCCGTCAAAGAGCATCAAAACAACGTTTTTGGGCCTCTTTTGCAAGAGCGCATCCAGCGCGGGCAGGGTTTTGTGCGGCGTATCCGCGCCGTAATGCTGCAGGATAGAAGAAATCAGCGACAGGGAGCTGTGGTCATAATCAGGATAACAGACTTGCTTCATGGTGTTCTCCTCGATTCCAGGCAATACCAGCCCTCGCTTTCGCGGCTGTTTGTGACGCGAAGCCCATTGATTTCCAGCGCGGTGATGATTTCGCCCACGCGCTGCTCGATGATGCCGCTGGTGAGGAATACGCCGTTCGGCGCAAGGAATTGCGTCACCTGCGGCACGAGTAGCAGGATGACATCCGCCACGATGTTTGCGGCGATGACATCAAACTGCCCGGTGACGCAATCCGTGAGATTGCCGTGGAAGAATTGCAGCTTCTCCCCGCCGAAGCCGTTGGTTTCGCCGTTTTCCACAGCAGTTTTCACGGCGTATTTGTCAATGTCCACGCCCACGGCGCGTTCTGCGCCCAGCAACAGGGATGCAATCGAGAGAATCCCGCTGCCGCAGCCGACATCCAGCACGCTGGATTGCGGCGTGACGCAGCCCTCCAGCGCCTCCAGGCAAAGGCGGGTGGTGGCGTGGCTGCCCGTACCAAAGGCAAGCCCCGGCTCCAAATGCAGCACGCAGCGCTCCCCCGCCTCGTATTCGTCCTCCCAGGTGGGGCGAATCAAGAGCCTTTCGCCGATGGGGATGGGCTTGAAATACTGCTTCCAGTTGTTCTCCCAATCCTCATTTTTGCAGGCGTTCACAGTGATTTCGTGCGGGATTTGTGCGCTCTCCAGTCGCTCACGCAAAAACTGCACCGCCTCGCTCGGGCGCTCCTGCGGGGAGATGTAGATATGGATAACGCCCTTGCTGCGGTCTTTTTGCAGCAGCTCCTCATCAATCAAATCGATGTGCGCAATCTCCCGCGCCTCCTCCTCCAAGTGCGAATAATCCTCAATATAAATGCCGTAGGGCACCACCATATGCGCGATGCTGCCCGCCGCGTCCACGGTCGTTACCGGCACGGAGATTTGAAGTTCTGTCCAATCCATTGCAGTGTTTCCTTCTCAATATTTGTTGTGTACATCCTCCGCGAAGCAGAGCAGGTCGCGGACTTCCAGCACGGTACCGTCGTCCAGCACGGCCTTGCCGCTCATGCGGCCGAACACCTGATGCTGGTCGGTGACGATGATGCCCGCGTTGATTTTGGCGGCGCGGTCAATCAGCGGGATGAAATCCATCTCAAAGCGCCCGTCGGACGAGCTGAACTGCCAGGGGTCGGTGTAGCTGCTCTTGGGGATGTGGAACTGTACCTCGTCCAGCTTGTGACCCACGCCGTCGTAAAACAGCATGTTTTCCGTCGCGGCGGCGCTGTCGCCGAAGCCGCAGCCGATGTTGAAGCCGAAGGGCTTGCCGTTCACCACGCCGTTGCCGGAGCCCCAATACCAGGTGTTGTCATAGGTCCACACACCGCGCCCCCAATCGAGCGTACCGAAGTCCCGCGCGGGGTCAAAGCGGTATTGCACATCGTTAAACTGCACCGTGCCGGAGGCCGGCATACAGTTGATTTTTTGGTTGTAATAGAAGGCGGTTTTCTTCTCCTTCCACGGCGTTGCGATGACCATACTGTCCATCTTCGGCTCCTCCAGCAGAATGTCGCAATCCAGCGGCTTCTTATCGCGGAAATCGCGGAAGGTGCAGGTCAGGTGGCGCTTGCCGCCCTCCACCGTGAACGCCATTTGCAGGCGCTTATCGCGGTATTGCGTCACGCCGCCGCCGGAGTGCGCAGGCAAACCGAGCTTGCCCATTGGGAAGGGCTTGAGTATGGTCTGCGTATGCTCGGCGGGCTGGGTGAAGTCAAACAGCGTTGCCGATTGCAGACCGATGTAGCCGTCGTCTGAAATCGTCAGCGCCACGCCGAAGGCCTCGGAGAGAATCAGATAGTAGTCCCACTCCTTGATGCGGAATTTCGGCGCTTTGATTTTGCTGCGGTCGTAGATTTGACAAAGACTGCGGGACCAGCCCGGCTCCGTCAGGCTGCCGTCCGCGCGCAAAAGCGGCTGGCTTGCGGTGACCTCGTGGTTGCGCATGGGTATCATCCTTCCTATTGATATGGTCGCTTATTCTTCTATCAAATTGGCGGCGAATTCGCTTTCGCCCCTGCCGTGGTTGTAGATTTTGCGATTGTCCAGCATCCATTGCTTGTTGGAGAAGCCGCCCGGCTCCACGCCGTTTTGCGCCTGCATGATTTCATACACGCGCGCGTCCATCAAGTCCAGCTGCGAGAGCAGCTCCGCCTCCAGAAACATCGGGCGCATGGCCGCACCGAAATCCGGCTCGCCGTGGTGAGAAATGAGCATATGCTGCACGAGCATCAACTTTTCCTGCGGGATTTCAAGCTGTGTGCCCACGCGCTCCGCCACAATCGCACCGCGCACCAGATGCCCCACGAGCGAGCCCTGCGTTGTGTAGCCGGAGGCAATGCCCGCAAGGGACACCTCATACTCCTCAATTTTGCAAATGTCGTGCAGCATCACGCCGGAGAAAAGCAAATCGCAATCCACAAAGGGATACACCTGCGCCACCCGCTGCGCGAGACGCAGGATGGAAAGCGTATGATACAAGAGTCCCCCGCGCACGGCGTGGTGCAGGCGATAGGCCGCCGGCCAATAGAGCAAGCGCTCCTTGTATTCTTCCAGAATTGCGAGCACCAGCTTCTTCAAGTCCGCGTCCGCAAAGCCCTCGGCGCATTCCGTCAGCGCGGCATACATGGCGTTGCTGTCCTCGCCGGAGCTGGGCACAAAATCTTCAATGCGTACCTCGTCCTGCGGCTCTGCGGGGCGAATGCGCTCCACGCGCAGCTGCGGCACATCGTTGAAGGGCGCAATTGTACCGCGCACCTTCACGAGCATATTGGGCGTAAACTCGCCGTGCTGCTCCGCCTTGTAGTCCCAGAGCTTGGCGTTTATCTCGCCGGAGCTGTCCGCCAGACTCAAATCCAGAAAGGGGATGCCCTTTGCAGTCATCTTCTTTTCCACCGTCTTGATCAGGCAAAAGCCCTCTACCGCGCCGTTGGGATTGCATTGCTCAAAATTCATGATTCTTCTGTTCCCTTCTCTTTTTCTTCTATCATCAGGATTAGCGTTCCGCTTTTGACACCCACACAGCTGTTTTCGCCGATGAATTCGTTGCTCACGCCCAGCGCAAAGCCATTGCGCAGGGTTGCGTCATCCAATCGATACTTCAAGCCGCTTTCGTAGACACCCGTGCAGCATTCGCTGTGCGCGAACACCGAGAGATAGCCCTCCTGCGCGGCAGGGAATGTCATCTGCCCGTCCGTAATTGCCGTAACCGTGCAGTTCCTGCCGAACAGGGTGACTTCGCAGCCCACCTGCGAGAGCGCCGCGAGCATCTGGATATTCGCCAGCGTATGCGAGAGCCTGCCGCCGAGGCCCCCGTAGATATGAAAGCGGCGGCAGCCCAAGGTGCGCGCGTAGTTCACGGCGGCCTGCATATCCGTTTCATCCTTTATGGGGTTGAGCGCTATCCCTTGCCCGGGGTTGGGTGCGGAATCAAAGTCACCCAGAATCACATCCGCCATAAGACCCAGCTCGCGCAGACGCAAATAGCCGCCGTCCGCCGCAATGAGGATGTCCGCTTCCTGCGGCACAAAGGACGGCCCGCCCGGCTCCCCCGCGCCAAAAATCCGGCAAATGCCGTGCATGGCTGCCACTCCTTTCCGCCTTCTCTGCGCAGGTACAATTATACCACAACCTACGAAAAAAAGCCACGGTTTTGTGCAACCGCGGCTTTTTTAAAATAATGCTTATGCTTCTTCCTGCGCCTGCTCTTGGCGGATGCGGTAAACATCGCGGTAGCTGGCGTAGGTGATGCCCTTGCTCTCCAGATGCTGGCGGGTCATGGGGTCGGCGTGGAGCTTGTGCTCCCACACGCGGCAACGCCAGGCGTTGGTGGTGCCCTTCAGCTCGTCGCACTCAAATGCGGGATGGATGAAGGTCTCGGTGATGCCCTCCTTGATGGTGGAAAGCTCGTTGAGCATGAACTCGCGGTAGGTTTCGTAGCTGGATTTCAATTCCTCCGTCCAGTTCGGGAAAATCAGGTAATCCAGCAGCGGCACCTTATTTTCTTTCGCGCAATTCATGATGCCGTTGAGCATCATATTGATGGTTGCGGGCGACAGACCATCCGGAAAGTCCTTGGGCATATGGTTTTCGTCCAGCTTTGTGAACATGCGGAAGGCATAGCCCAGCTCGCCGCAGACCTTGAGGGTTGCGGGCAGCAGCTCGCCGTTGCCGGTGAGGCCGTAGAGAGAGCCCATATGATTGTCCAGATGCGAGGGGGTCAGACCCAGCAGCTTTGCTCTTGCGACCTGGGCGCGGATTTCGTTCTCCACCTCATCGATGTCGCAATTGTCGGCGAACTCGTCCACGTCGTCAAAGAAATAGCCGTCCTTATCGCGCAGAGAGCGGGTATTTTCAAAGGCCACGGGGCCCCAGCGGTAGTTGCCCCACTCCGCGTTGAAGGTCAGATGCACGCCAATGGCATGCTGCGGATGCTCCTTCGCCCACTTACAGGCCTCCGGTGCCCAACCGCAGGGCACCATGACGGTGGCAGAAAGAATGCCGCCCTTTTCCAGCAAATCAAAGGTTGCAAGGTTTGCCGCGCGGCACATGCCAAAATCATCGGCATTCAGAATCAGATAACGTTTTCCCATTGTGTTTCCCATCCTTTTTTATAATAAATTTTCGCTTTTGGCCCAATCGTATGCCATATCCAGCGCGCGCTTTTGTGAATCGCTCAAGGTTTTTCCCTCGCGCGTTTCGCAGCGCATGGGGACATCCTGCAGCGTGAGGAAATACTTCGCGGCGCAGGGGAAGCCGTCACCCAGGACGGAATCCAGCACGCAGATATATTCGTGCGTCTTTTTCGCCGCCGCAAAGTCCCCTGCCTGCACCTGGGCAAACTGGCGGACAAAGAGCTTGGCAATGCAGGTGGTGGTGGTGGACATCACGCCGCGCCCGCCCGCAAGATAAGTATCATACAGCAACGGTACATTTGCGTTCAGCACACTGGAATTGCCCTGCACGGCGATTTTTTCTTTAATTCCGGCCATGGTGCAGGTGGTATCCTTAATGCCCACAAAGCGCCCGGTTTTCACCAGATCACCATAGGTATGCGCCTGCATTTTGCAGGGCTTAAAGCCGGGAAATTCGTAGATAACAATCGGCAGCGTGGTTTTGGCGGCAAGGGCGGTCATGTAATCATACATTTTCTCGTGGCTTTCGCCGTAACCCTTGGTGGTGAACACAAAGCCCGCCACGCCCGTTTGCTCCAGACGCTTCAGCTCCTCCACCTGGGTTTCCCAGTCAAAGGCAAGATTGCCCGTGGTAAAAACGGGGATGCCGCCGGCGTTTTGCACTGCAAGAGACGCAATTTTTTCACGCTCGCCGAAGCTAAGCATCTTCATCTCCGCAGAGCCGCACACGGCAAACAGAAATTGCGGCTTGTTGGCGGCCTGCCAGCGCACATAGTCGGCAAACACGTCAAAATCCACGGTGTTGTCATCCTTGAAAGGCGTGACCATCAGGGCATGAACGCCCGACCATTTGTTGTAGCTATACTCCATTATTCCTGCTCCTCTTCAATCAGCTTATAGTAACGTGCATACCAATACGGCAGCAGATACAAGGAGCCGTCCTCGCCGGACACGGAGTTGCCGCCGTCCGGGCGGAAGGGGTTGTTGTCGTATTTGCCCAAGGGACGCTCCTCGGCAGACAGCGGCTCCAGAAGCTGGGGATTCTCACCCCACAGCTGCTGCGCCTTGTCATATACCAGACCCTTGCGCGTGCTGTTAATGGTGTTGTAGCGAATGAGAGAAAGCGGGATTTCACGCAGGGATTGCACGGCGGCCTCCAAATCGCAGGGGTCTCCCGTGACCGCGCCGTACATGAGATTCCACAGCGGACAGCGCTCAATGCGCTCATACTGCCAATGGCTGGCAAGCCCCATCATATAGACGCTGCGCAGCGCCTCATCTTTTTCGAGATGCAGCAGCGGAATGAGGCTCAAGAAGCCGAGATTGTCGTCAATATGCGTCACATGCGCATCATCGATTTTTTGGTCGATGACGTTCAGCGCATAGTGATGCGTTTCAATCAAATCCCAATAGACCTTATTGTATTTTTCATCGCCGGACATATGGTAGGCGACCTTGAGGTACATCAAGAACTCCAGGGAGTTGACACCCTTTTCCCATATCCATTTGTCGTCGTGATTGAGCATCATCGGCGACCACATCGCCCAGGTGGTGCGCTTGCCGTCGTGGTCCACGAGTGTGAAATCATTGGCGAGCATATGATCCACCATGCCGCAGCAGGCTTCCTTGACCTGCACTTTTTCCTCTTCGTTGGCGCAGAAGTCATAGTAGAACAAAAAGCCGAAGAAATGCCCGGTGGTTTCGTCGCTGGAGGTTTCGCACTTCCACTCACAGCTGCCGTCGGGCGACATCGGCCATTCCTTATCGCCATTGCCGTAGCCCTTTTCGCCCTCGCGGCGAATGGCGCGCGCGGGGAAGCCGGGGATGCCCGTGATATAGGTCAAATAACGCAGCGCCTGCATGGAGCGGCGCGCCTTCTCCAGCGCGTCCTTGTCGCCCGTTGCGGCGTAGCGGAAGGACTGCGCGGCAAGGTAGTTCGCCGTCCACAGGCCGTCATTGTCCGAAATATGCACCTTGCCGGTATTTTCGTCCTCGTTTTGGATGTCCTCGCAGCCGGTGACAAAGCCCATGTCGCGGATATTGCAGCGCTCCGTGAGCTCCTGGAAGTAATCCGCCTTCTCGAGCAGGGTCATTTGCTTTTCGGTGATGCGGGAGATGCCCTCGGGCGTTGCCGCCCAAACGACGGTGCCGTCCGCCGTGACCGCCAGCGCGTTCACTTGATTCGCGGGCAGCCAGCGCCGCGCGCCGTAGTAATACTTTTTGCCGTTCTTCAAACGAACCACGCCGTTGTCGCTCGCAAAATAGCGTCCGCCAACCTCGTCCGTGACGGTGGTGCAGATGCACTCCGCAGGCAGGTTCGGGATTTTATCCGCACCAATCCAATAGCTCTTGCGGTCATAAATTACCGCACCTTCTTCCGTAGAAAACCACAGGTGCCCCGCCGCGTCAAAGGTAATGTCGTTGATTTCGCACACGGGAATTTCGGCGAACATGGGCAGAATGGCCTTCCAGCTCGGGCGCTTGCCGTCCAGAATCAGCATGGCATTCTCGCCCAGCAAAATGTGAATCACGCCCGCGTAGACCGCAAGCTTCTTGCCTGTACCGTCCACCGCGCGCTTTTGCACAAACGCGCCGTCCGCAAACATGTAAACCATGTCGCTTGTCATGAGATACAGTGTGTCGCCGTCCTGCGTCATATCCGCCACGGGCGCGTCAAAGGTTTCAAACAGCTTGGCCTTGCCCTTTTTGATGGCATACAGTGCCTTGCCGATTGCCGCCCAGAGGATGCCGTCCTTGCCGCTGAACAAAACGGAAACCGCGCCCGACTCCCCGCCCAGCGCAACAGAGGCGAACGCCTTGCCGTCAAATTGCGCAAGCCCCTGCGCCGTGCCCGCCCAAAGCTTGCCCTGCGCGTCATACGCCAGGGACAGCACATTCTCGCAGGGCAGTCCCTGCTCCGCACCATAAAAATCGCGCACCCGCTGCACGAAACGCCCGGATTTGTAATAGCCCATTTGCTGCATTATTTCCTGCCTCCTGAAATTTTGGATTTTATTCCAAACAAGTATACTGTAATCGCCGCAGACTTTCAAGTGATTTTTAGAGAAAAATCACAAAAAGCCGCAGAATCTTTTCCGCAGGGAGTCCGTTTGCGTTTTTTGCGAAATTTTGTTATAATGAAATCAAAGGCAAAAAACATACAAGGTGGTTATTACGAATGAAAAAAGCATCCGCGGCGGAATCCGGCACGGCGTCCCGCGAAGAATTCCGCCTCTCCTTCAAAGAAAAGCTGGCCTACGGTTTGGGCGACGGCGCCTACCAGCTGGCGTTCAGCACCAACTTCATGAATATGTATTTCACCGATGTGCTGGGGCTCACGCTGGGGCGGGTGCGCAATCTCATGCTGTTCATTCGCATCTGGGACGGCATCAACGACCCGCTCTGGGGCTGGTTTGTGGACAACAGCAAGCCCGGCAAACACGGCAAATACCGCAAATACCTGCTGTATATTCCCCTGCCACTCGCCCTCGTGACCATTGCGATGTTCACACATGTGCCGGGGCTTTCGCAGTGGCAATACCTCGCTTGGGCGTATGTGACCTATATTCTCGCCGAGATGCTGCTCACCGCCGTCAGCGTCCCTTACGGCTCGCTGATTGGTGTGCTCTCCCCCAACGCCGCTGAGCGCACGGGGCTTTCGATGTTCCGCAACATCGGCGCAGGCATCGGCCTGATGCCGCCCGCCGTGATTCTGCCGCTGCTGGTTTATAGCAAAAATGCCGACGGTGTGAGTTATCTGGACGCAAGAAAGCACCTGATTTGCGTTGCCGTGATGGGTCTTTTCGGCGTTTTGCTGGCGCTGTTCAGCTTCCGCAACACCCGCGAGCGCCTGCCCGCCGCCGCAGTGCAGCAAAAGCTGGATTTGCGCAAGACGCTCCGGGGCTTCTCGCGCAACCGCGCGTTGATTGTGATTTCTCTGTGCTCCATGCTGCTCATCGGCACGCAGATTTATCTGCAAACCATCAACGGCTATCTGTTTAAGGATTATTTCGCCGCGCCCGGCAAATCCGCGCTTTTGCCCATTGCCCAATACGCCTCCACGGTGTTGATTATCCCGTTTTTTACACGGCTTGCGGCAGCCTTCGGCAAAAAAGAGCTTTGCGCGGCGGGTTGCTTCATTTCGGCGCTGTCTTTCGCCGCGCTCTGCCTGACGCGGACGGTCGACCCCTTGACTTATCTGATATTCTCCTTCTTCGGCGGCATCGGCCTGAGCATTTTCACCACTGCCAGCTGGGCCATGGTGGCGGACACCATTGACCAGCAGGAGCTGCTCTCCGGCCAGCGGGAGGACGGCATGGCCTTTGCCGTCTGCTCCTTTGCCCGCAAGCTCGGCCACACCGCCGCGGGCGCGGGCTGCAACGTATTGCTGCAGGCCATCGGCTATGTCGTGCGCGAGGGCAGTCAGGATCCTGTCGCCCAGACCGCCGCAGTTGCCGGGCGTATGTACACCAGCGCAACCCTCGTCCCCGCCATCACCTTTGCCCTGCTCTTCTTGCTGCTGAGCGTGTTTTACCCGCTGGGGAAGAAGAATCTCGCGAAGATGCAGGGCGCGCTGGCTCAGCGGCGAGAGCTTGCCGCCGCAACCCACAGTTGACCGCTGTTTGCCGTTTGGTTGCTGGTTTGCGTCCCCATTCCATGCTAAGATAAGTCCACCAAATGAAAGGTGGTCATAATATGCAACTGTTGATTGGCGAAAACATCCGCAGGCTGCGGCGGGAGCTGGAGGTTACGCAGGAGAGTCTGGCGGAGCATCTGGGCGTGAGTACGCAGGCGGTCTCCAAATGGGAGCGCGGCGAGGCCTGTCCGGACATTGCGCTGCTGCCGGGTCTTGCGGGCTTCTTCGGTGTGAGTCTGGACGACCTGATGGGCATGGATGCCCTACGGGAAACGGCGGAGATTGACGCACTGACAGCACAGGCCAAGCAGAATCTGAACCTGTTGCAAAGCGCCGAAAGCATTGAGCCGCTGCGGGCGGCGCTGCGGCGCTTCCCCAACCATTACGGGCTGATGCAACTGCTGGGGCAATGCCTTTGCGAGGCGGACAATTTCAACGTCCCGCCGCTGCCGCCGCAGGAGCAGCCGCGCCGTTTGGAGGCTGCGGCGCTGTTCGAGCGCGTCCTTGCGCATTGCACCGATGCGAAGCTGCGCGAAAAAACGCAGGCAGCGCTGTTCATCGCCTACGACGGCCTGGGCGATGCCGAAAAAGCCCGCGCCGCCGCGCAGCTGTTGCCCGCGCTGCACAACAGCCGCGAGGTACTCTACGGGCGGACGCTCTACGGCGAAGAACGCGCAGAAGAAATGCGCGCCTCCATCGAAACGCTGGCGCACTTTTTGGTGTCGCAGCTGAAGGAATTGGCAGACCCGCGCAATCAATGCGATACCAAGCTCCCGCTTGCGGAAAGAATCCGCCTTGCGGAGCAAGCCGCTGCGGTATACGGAATCATCTTCCCGGAAAACCGGCCGCGCGGTGTATTGGCACAGCTGGCGATGCAATATGAGGCCTTGGCACGTCTGCATCTGCTGGCAAACCAGCCGGAGGATGCCCTGGACGCGCTGACGCAAATGGCGGCCTTCTGCGAAGCCTTTGATGAACGAAAGGAATGGCCGCAAAGCCTGCGGGCGGAGCAGGCGCGCATGCTGCGGGACGGTTGCTTTGATATGCTGCGGGGGGACAAGCGCTTTGCCGTCATCCTGGAAGGGCTTCAGAAACCGCTTTGATATGTTTTTCAAATTCCTTGCGCACATGGCACAAACGCCTGCCTGCGTACAGCGCAAGCGATTCATCCGCAATCATACTGTCCAAGACTTTCAGCGTTACCCATTTTGCCGCCATGGTTTCCCCTTCGCACAGGCGCAGCGCGTCAACCGAAACATCCCTGTGGAGCATATAAATATCCGTGAAGGAAGTCGATTCCTTTACGGTGCCCAGAAAAATCAGTTCCTCCTTACGGGCAGCGATGCCTCTTTCCTCAAACAGCTCTCTCACGGTTGCCTGTCTGCTGCTTTCACCCGCCATTGCACAGCCCCCGGTGTCCTCCCATTTGTTTGCGTATTCCCGTTTGTCCGGGTGTCTTAGTGTGAGCAGGAGTTCACCCGCGCTGTTTACCGTCCAGACCTCAATGATGATATGGTTTTCTCCGGCGGCGATTTTATCCCCTCGGCGGCATTGCTTGTTTAAGAAAACCCGGTTGTCATCAAACAAATCCCAGAATTCTTCCATCCCATTTCCTCCCAATCGCGTTTTTCCTCGTTTCTTGGATTATAGCGCTTTGGGGGAGGTTTGTCAACGCAAAGGTGTGAAATACCGAGAAGTTTTTTCTATGATAGTTGCTTCTTGTGGGGAATCTCACAGCCTTTCTGATTCCAAAAAACAGATGCGTTGCCCTATTTTTTTTCGTCCACACTCGACAACAACGCTTTCGTTGTGATATAATGGAAAAGATACTTTGAGGAAAGAGGGTAAAACGGACATGACGAGGGTAATTGCGCATCGGGGCGCGAATCATCTGGCACCGCAGAACACCATCCCCGCCTTTGAGAAGGCCGTGCAGCTTGGTGCACAGGGGATGGAAAATGACGTGCATCTCACGCGCGACGGCGAGATTGTGATTTGCCACGATTACACCATTGACGAAACCTCCAACGGCACGGGATTCATCAGTGATTACAGCTATGAGGAGCTCCTGCGCTTTGATTTCGGCGGATATTTTTCCGAGGAATACCGCGGCACAAAAATCCCAACGCTCGCCGAATGCTTTGAGGTCTGCCGCCCCATGGCGCTGCTGAACGTGGAAATCAAGTCCCCGCGTGACGCGCACAGCCCCATCGCACGGCGCACCGTGGCGCTCGCGCGGGACATGGGCTTGATGGAGCAGCTCTTGATTTCCAGCTTTGACAAGGACATTCTGGCGGCGGCACGCGCTGCCGACCCCAGCGTCCAGACCGCGCTGCTGTATTCTATTGACGAGAAGGAATGTCCGAATCTTGCGGATTTACTGGAGGACTATGTGGGCTTTGCGAAATCCATCGGCGTGAACGCCCTGCACCCGTTTTTGATGTATATGGACGAGGACTACTGCGAAAACTGCCACAAGGCAGGGCTGCGCGTACACCCTTGGACGGCGAATAAGGAATTCGCCATCGAAGCCTTCGTCGAATGGGGCTGCGACGGCATCATCACGGATTTGCCCGACCTCGCGCTGGAGATTGTGAAAAAGTACGCATAAAAGGAGTTGCAGACCATGGTCAAACGTTATGTATTGCCGCTCTTTTTGAGCCTTTGTCTGCCGCTGTCCTGCGCTGTTCCGGCGTTTGGGATGCAGGCAGAATCCACACCGGACATCACAGCGGACGCCGGATTTTTCGCCCCGCTGTTTGACGCGGCAAATGGCATACTGCGTCTGCTGCATGCCATGCTGCTCCCCGCAGGCGAAGCCGCTGCGCTGGGCACGCAGCTTGCCAAGGAGGCCGAATACACCTTGCGCATCCTCGAAAATGGCAGCGTTACTGTGGATATCGCGCTGTACATCGCGGATGACCCCGCATTTTTCTGCGTCAACCCAAATGTGAGCAGAGCGTTTGCGCAGCAAGCTGTCATTGAACAGCAAAAATATGCTCCGCCGGATGCCGCAATGATGGACGAAGCGCACATCGCGGGTGAACTGCGCTTTCATGCCCTAGGCTATTTGGGCATCCTCTTTCTCGGCGGCCGCCACGGATTATTCGCTTCCCCATTCGAGAGCTTCAGCCTCGCGAATCTGAACATAGACGAAAACCGCGTACCCTCATGCTTTTTGGATTTATTTGTATAGGGGGTGCTGCAAAGTGAATTATTTTGCAGCACCCCCCCTTGGGAAAAACCATTTGCGAGCCCGACGGGGATCGCATTTTGCATCTTCTCAGATGCAAAACCACGTTTTTCCTCACGCTTAATGCATAAAGATACGTTTTGCATCATCCCCTTTTGTTTCCGCCAAAAAAACGGCAATCTTCTCCGCCGCTTCTGCGGGCGGGATTGGGTTGCCGTATGCACCCAGGACGGTTTGGCGCAGCTGCTCTTCCTCGCTTGCAGCACAGCCGTCAATCAGTTCGCAGATGGCTGTCAAAATAGCAGGAAGCTGTTCGCGCAGATAGCTTTCGCGTTCGGACGGCGGCAGAAAATGCGGCAGAAGCAGCTCGCGGCTGTCGCGTGCGTGCGGGCGGCGGCGGGCAAGCAGCTCCGCCTTTTCTTTCAGCCCGGCGCGCCGATAGAGGATGCACAGCGCCGCCGCGAGCTCCGCGCGGGCATGGTCGTCCGCCGCCTCCTGCATCCTGCGTTCACAGACCGCGATGGCGTTGTCTGTCCCCTCCCCCGCTATGGCAAGTGCCAGCACGCGGGCGGTCAGTAATCCACCATCCGCCGGGAAGGTTTTCAGCGCCTCGTCATAGACCGCCACGGCCTCATGGTATTTCCGCTCCTTTTGCAGGGTATTCGCGCGGGCGTGGATGCCCCAGAGCTTGCCCTTGATTTCTGTCATACCCACCAGCTCATCCAGCGTCACGCCGAAGCAGTTTGCCAAGCCCGGCAACAGGGTAATATCGGGATAACACTCCTCCCGCTCCCACTTGCTGACCGCCTGACCCGTCACGCCCACGCGCTCCGCCAGATCCTCCTGCGTCAAGCCTTTTTCCAGCCGCAGGCGCTTGAGATTCTTTGCAATTTGCATGATATTCATCCCCTTTCGCCTTTATTGTAACAGGGATTTGGGCAAGACGCAAGAGAGGGGTTGTTGTTGACGTTCAACCGATGGTTGTTGGGGAATACTTAATCCTACTGATCGTTATTTTGATTTTGTTGGATCGTTTCCTCGGCAATAAAGAAGATTAACCGCCCCGTCCCCAAGACAAGCGGTTAATCTTTTTCGCTCCATGGAGGCGTAACCGTTCATTCGGCGTTGCCTCCACATTTATTCACAAGAACTTCATCGCCGGGTCTAATACCCCGCGCTGTTTCACAGCGCGTCCGCTTCTGCGGCGGATTCCGATATTCCCCTGGCGATTCCCCGTCGCTCTGCGGCGGGGAAGTTCATTATACGCAACCGCCAAGAGAATGTCAAGCAGTAAAAAAAATGATTCACACCAAACTGCGCATATTGTGGTTGCTTTGCAATCCTGTATGCGCTTTTATTGTTTCTCCCGCCACGCCGCCAGTGCGTCCGCTACGTTGATGCCGTCGATGGTCATGCCTGTGATGCTGCAGCCGTTGAACTTGCAGTTCTCGAAGCTGCCGCCCTCAAAACTGCTTTCCACAAAATTCGTGTAGCGGAAATCGCAGTGGTCGATGTTGCTGTCGTAAAAACGGCTGTTGCCCATCCAGGTATCATAGAGGAGTGTGCCGCTGAAATCGCAGTCGGTAACGCACCAGTTGGTCATCTTGCCGTCGTACCAATCCAGCTTATCCGTGCCGAAAAAGCGGAAGGATACGCCGTCCATGGAGCCGTCCAGCAGGGCAAAGCGATAGCGGCTGCTGTTGTATACCGCGTCGTGCGGCTGCAGCATTTTGATCCAACGATTCCAGCGCGCGTCGGTGTAAAAGGTGAAGCCGTTGTCCTCGGCGAAGCGTTTTTTCTTGCCCGCCCAATCGAAGCAGAAATCTCCCTTGTCCTTTTCCGCGTTCGGAAAATACAGGTTCCAGCACAAAATATCGGGATGCTTTTGTTTGAGCAGCTCAAAGAGGTAGACATTGTTCGCGGGGTCGCTGTAAGCCAGGCAGCGGATGAGCATGGCCTCCATACCCGCCATCGCGAGGTTCACCGCGCCGACGGACTCGCCGTTCTGCATAATCTTGTAAGTCCAGCGGCAGTCCTGCATGCGCAAGCCGTTGAAATCCCAGAAAAAGAGCAGCTGCGCCATATCCTTTTCGTGCGTTTTTGCATAGCAGCGCCGAATGATTGCTTCCAGCTCCGGGATATCCTGCGCCGAAAGCGGCTCCAAGGATAAGTCCACGCCGCGCATATCCACAAACGGCTCGGGCGGCAGCTCCGCCGCCGCAATTTCCTTCGGCTGCTCGGACAGCAGCGTTTTCAGCGCTTCCTTCAGCTCCTCGGATTCGGCAGGCTGCGCGCTTTCCAGATACTGATAAACAGTGTTGATGTCCTGCCGGTCCTGCACCATACGAAGCAGGGTTTGCAGCACGGTGCCCAGCGCCTGCAGCTGCTTTTTCTCCTGCCGCGTTTCGTCCAGATGCGCGGCAAACACCGCGATGATTTTCTGCAGATCCGCCGATTCAAAAATCGCCTGGATGTCCGGGATGGAAAAGCGCAGCTTGCGCAGCAGTACAATCTGGCGGATTTTCTGCACGTCCTCCTCGCCGTAATAGCGGTAATCATTCTCCCCGCGCGCGCTGTGCAGAATGCCCGCACCCTCCCAATAACGCAGGGATTTGCGCGAAATACCGAACTGCGCACTGGCATCACCGATTTTCATGAGCATGGTAACACTTCCTTTTTTCATATTGAAATAAGCGCTGAGCCAGATTGCATCAGCGCTCATTTCAAGTATAATCCCTGCCCTTGGGGGAAGGTCAAGAATAATTTCAATTAATTCTTTGATTCGTGCCGGGTACAGCATCGGCAGTGCCGTCCGGCGCTTTTTCATTTGCCTTGTAATAGGAAACAAACTCCCATGCCGCAAGACCCAGCGGGAGGGCATTTTTGCCGCAGTACAGATTATCCGTATCGACGTCCTTGATGTGCAGGTCAAGCAGTGTGGATGCAAACACGCAGGCCGTGAGGTATGCACCCTCGGTGGTGGCGTGGTAATCGTTTGATTGGTAAAGCGAGAGACCGTCCAGCTTTCTGTAAGCATAGACCCAGGCATCGCCCGCATTCACCAACAGTGCGCCGTTTTCCTTTGCCGCGGCGGCGTAAGCCTCGGTATATTGCCGTTGGCGGTCTGTATCCGGCTCTCCGTCGATATGTGCCCAGGCCGGATTATAGAGCACCGCTGCCGCACCGCTGGCTTTCGCAGCAACGCAAAGCATCCGGATATCCTGCATAAATTCCGCGTTGCCGAGCGACGGACGCGTGCCGTAATCCTGAAAAACCGCATAGTCAAAGTGCTCGTTTTGCATCGCCTCAATCGCACGCTCCTTTGTTTTGCTCAACGAGGCTCCTCCGGGCGCGATGACGGTGCTCTCCACCTGAATGCCGTAAATCCACGCGAGATTTCCCAACTGTTTCGGCACATCACCCGTGTAGACAAAGCTGTTGCCGACAAATAAAATCGAAACAGACTTGTGAAAAATCGGATTCGGTGTGGTCGGCGGCTCAGTCGGCTCGCTCTCGCTGCTTGCCGCAGCGGCGGTTCTCGCCGCAGTGATCGGCTTTGTGCTTTCGGAGGCCTTGACAGCGGCAGTGGCCGCCGCTGTGCTTGACGCCGCAGTACCCGCCGCTGTTTCCGTCGGTGCGGCGGTCGGT
>JGI994J12354_10002427_pt1 | contig 18221 bp, 17 predicted proteins | sample IntmicLarv3ML3BL_FD_12354 | JGI IMG/M metagenome (IMG submission 12354)
TGATTTCTGATTGATTAGGTACGAGAATATACAAACAACATTGTCCACGTATTCTTATTTGTATCCGAATAAACAACATAAAATATCAAACATGTTAGACATAAAATATAGTGAATTTAATAAATAGTATCATTGATAGAATAAACAACTCTAAAATATTCTATTTAAAAGGTTTTTACTTAAAATGAACTATTTACACATTATAATTTATGTATTATTATTAGAACAAATGAAAGGAGAATCGAAATTGATATCCTATATATACGGTAAATGTGAATTTATTTGTGAAAAATACATAATCGTTTCCAACAACGGAATCGGCTACAGAGTTTTTGCGAGTTATTACACGATTCAAAAAGTGTCACTGCACAATGAAATTAAAGTTTTTACTTATATGAATGTAAGAGAGGACGCCATTAATTTATACGGTTTTCTCAGCATGGAAGAACTCGATATTTTTAATTTACTCTTAAATGTTTCGGGTGTCGGACCAAAACTCGCGCTTGCGATAACGAATGAACTTACTCCGAATGAAATTATTTTGAGTATAACATCGGAAGATTTAAAAACATTAACTCAATGTTCGGGTGTCGGCAAAAAAACGGCACAGAGAATGATTTTGGATTTGAAAGATAAAATGCAATCCATTTCGTTAAGCGACAATTCCGTAAATTTAGAAATTATAAAAAATCTCGATACGACAAATTATCGGCAAGAAGCGATGGAAGCACTTGTCACATTGGGATATAGTAAAAGCGAAAGTATGCAGGTGGTTATGGAAGTTTCCGAAACGGATATGGAGGTTTCCGAAATATTAAAATTGAGTTTGAAAAAATTATCCAAAAAATAACGGTTGCGATTCTTTAAATTAGATAGATATAAGGTGATTTTTAAATGGACGAAAGAATTATAAATACAGAAGTGATTGAAGAGGATTTGGATTTTGAGCCGAAACTGCGCCCTGCCGATTTTTTGTCATACATCGGACAGCAAAAGGTTAAAAAAAACATGCAGATATATATTGAAGCGGCAAAAATCCGAAAGGAAGCTTTAGACCACGTTCTTTTATACGGTCCGCCCGGGCTTGGAAAAACAACTCTTGCGGGGATTATATCGCATGAAATGAATGTGAATATAAAAATAACATCCGGTCCTGCGATTGAGCGCACAGGCGATATGGCGGCGATTTTGAACGATTTAAACGAGGGCGATATTTTATTTATAGACGAAATCCACCGCATAAACAGAATGATTGAAGAAGTTTTATATCCCGCCATGGAAGATTTCGCTTTGGATATCGTAATAGGAAAAGGTCCTGCGGCAAAAAGTATTCGGCTTGATTTACCGCATTTTACGTTAATCGGGGCGACGACGCAAGCAGGCTTGTTATCCGCGCCTTTCAGAGACAGATTCGGCGTTATTCAGCGGCTCGATTTATATTCGACAGACGAATTAACGGAAATTATAAAAAGGTCGGCGACGGTTTTAAATATTCCGATTACCGATTCGGGCGCATCGGAAATTTCGCGACGCTCGCGCGGTACTCCGCGTATTGCAAACAGACTTTTAAAAAGAGTGCGTGACTTCGCGCAAGTGAAGTTTGACGGTGAAATCACGGAAGAAATCGCCGACTACGCTTTAAATATATTAGAGATAGATAAAAAAGGTCTCGACAACATAGACCGAAAGATGTTAACGACAATTATCGAAAAATTCGGCGGCGGTCCTGTCGGTTTGGATACGCTTGCCGTCGCCATCGGAGAGGACACTTCGACAATCGAAGATGTTTACGAGCCATATTTGATACAGCTGGGTTTTATTCAGAGAACGCCCAGAGGAAGAATTATTACGGAGTTAGGCGAAAAACATTTGAGTATGCAAACATAATTGAAAGAGGTGATTATTTTTGATTTCTCCAACTGAAAATTCAATTGAAGATTTAAAAAAAGAAAAAATATTTGTATTCGGGCATCAAAATCCCGATACCGATTCCATATGCTCGGCAATCGCTTACGCTAATCTTAAACGCGAGCTCGGTTTTGAAAATACGCAGGCTTATCGTTTGGGTCATATTAATAACGAAACAAAATTCGTATTGGAACATTTCGGGTTTGACTCCCCCACTCCGCTCGGCGATGTAAAAATTCGAGTGCGCGATTTGCCTTTATACACGCCGATTATGCTATCGGAAAACGACCCAATCAAAAAAGCTTGGGATTATTTAAGCAAACATAAAGGAAGCCGACTTTTGCCCGTGTTATCCGACGCCGACGAAACCATCGCGGGAATTATCACATTAGGCGACATCACAAGAATTTTTATGGAAACGCTTGAAGATTCCGAATCTGAAAAACACGAAACGCTTTTTGAAAATCTCTTAACAATTTTTGAAACGGAAGTTGTTTACGGAAGTTATAATTATGAAAAAGTTGAGGGAGAACTTTATATCGGCTCAACGGCGATAAAACCCGATGCGAAAATTTCCGACAGAGATATCGTTATCACAGGCAAAAAAGAAACCGCTTACAAATATGCTTTTGAATACAATTGCGGTTGCATCTTTTTTGTTGCGGACGGTGCGGATATTGATATTTCCGAATTTAAAGATTCAAAACCTGCTTTGTGTGTCGTAAACAAAAGTATTTATAATACAATCGTTTTGGCTAAACAAGCGATTTCTGTCGGCTCGGTCATGAAAAGAGATGAAATTTTTAAATTCGCGGAAGATAATTATATCGAAGATGTTTTCGATTTTATGAAAACTTCGACACACCGAAATTTCCCCGTTGTCGATAAATTTGATAAATTTGTCGGTACGGTTTCGCGTCGCCACTTCATGGGGTTTCAATCAAAAAAAGTTATTTTGGTTGACCACAACGAAAGAACACAGAGCGTTGAGGGTTTGGAATCCGCAACTATTTTAGAAGTTATCGACCACCACAGAATCGCTGATATAAAAACAGACGCGCCTTTATATGTTCGTGCCGAACCTGTCGGCTCATCGGCGACAATCGTTTATAAAATGTATAAAGAAAACGACATTCCAATCAACAGAAGAATCGCAGGGTTGTTAATAAGCGCGATTTTGTCCGACACTTTAATGTTGCGCTCGCCGACTTGCACATGGGAAGATGTGAACGCCTGCGAAAAACTTGCGCCCGTTGCNGAAATCGACGTTACGGTTTACGGCAGAGAAATGTTCACGGCAGGCACATCTCTTGAGGGATTCACGGACGAGAGAATTTTATCAAGCGATTTGAAGATGTTTACTTTCGGAAAATATTCCGCGAGCATAAGCCAAATAAATACTTTGGATTTCACAAATATTAAAAACAGAATGTCGGGTTTATTGGACGCTATGAAAAATTTCAAAGTTGAAAATCATTTAGATTTGTCGATTTTGATGATTACGGATATCGTTATCGGCGGCAGTAATATTTTGGTCGTCGGCGATGATATGGGAAGAAAATTTGTTGCCGATACTTTCGGCGTTAAAGAGGAAGACGACGGCTCTTTTTATTTGTCGGGCGTTGTTTCTCGCAAAAAACAAATGGTTCCTCAGCTTACAATTTCGGCTCAGAGGATTTAGCGATAGATTTTGCCGTTGATTAAAAATTATTATTAACTCTATTAAATTTTTTATTATATTACCGATAATCTAATTAGTGCAACATTTTGTTGACAGTACAATGTTTTAAGCCGCCCAAGAAATTATATTTGTACAATCTCAAAACTATTTTTTTAAATATTTTAAGTAACTTTTGCTTATTTATATTGACGTAGTGAGGGATTTTGTGTATACTTTCTGGGTAATAAGTTTTTTTATTATTATTGAGAAAGCCGACGACCACATAAAATGTGTAACGGCATTCCGAATTAGACAAGGTTATTCGGAGGGAGGGAAATTTCATGTCGGGAATTAAGGTAGGAGATAATGAAACCATAGATAGCGCTCTTCAACGTTTCAAACGGGACTGCGCCAAAGCGGGTATCATTAGCGAAATCCGAAAAAGAGAACACTATGATAAACCTAGTGTTAAACGCAAAAAGAAATCCGAAGCCGCTAGAAAACGTAAGTTTAAATAAGCAAGGCGACCTTCCTCGTTTTTGTAGAAACGGTTTTATTATGTAAAACTAATTTTATTCATCGGCGATATTTTTGTGATACAAGAATATTGCTTAATTTAAAATTAATCCAAGATTTATTTGAGTTGCAAAATTTTGAAAAAGTTTTGCGGCTCTTTTTTTTATGTTTTGTATTTTTGTCTGTGCGCGTTGGATTGAATTTCAAAATAATGTTATGATTTAATTCGGGATAAAAAATTTATATTAAGGATGAGTGATATGGAAGTAAAAAATACTAAAATAAAAAATTTTAAAATAAGAAATGTCGGAATCGATGATATGGAGGATTTGGCAAAACTTTATTTTCAATTTTGGAATGAAGAATCCGATGTTGAAAAAATGAGAGCAAAATTTATGAGGTTGCAAAATAACGGCGCGTATATAATTCTTTGTGCAGTCGAAGAGAATCAAGTTATCGGCTCGGTTATGGGGATAGTGTGCGATGAATTATACGGCGAATGTGAACCGTTTCTGGTGGTCGAAAATATGATAGTTGATAATCAGCATTACAAAAAAGGCGTCGGGAAAATGTTGTTTGCGGAATTGGAAAAGCAGGCGATTGCCAAAGGCTGTGCACAAGTTATTTTGGTTACGGACGAGGACAGAAAAGGCGCACAAAAATTTTATGAATCATTGGGTTTTCCGCCGAATAAAAATAAGGGATATAAGAAAAAATTAATATCCGTCGGGAATTAATTTTATTGCGTCTGTGAAAAAGCAGATTGTACATAAAGTTTTTGTAAAACCGTAGGGGCGACGTTACCTCGCCCCTACAAAAGAATCAGAAAAAATAAATCTTAATTCCAATCAAAATTATTTTGTTTCAAAATTATTTTGTTTTATTTCGTTTCAATAAGTTTTTCAAACTCCGTTGTAATCCGCGAAAAATCCTCTAAAGTAAAAGTTTCCCCGCGAACATTTTTATCATATCCCAAATTTTCAAGCAAATTTATAATTTCCTCTTTTGACAGATTAAAATTACTTTGATTAAAAATCGTATTAACGAAAGTTTTTCTTCGTTGCCCGAAAGAATATTTTATAATGCGAAAAAACAATTCTTCGTTTGAAACATCAACGCGCGGTTTATCCAAAATATCCAATCTGATAACCGCCGAATCAATTTTCGGACGCGGAACAAAGCAATTTTGCGGAACAATCGCGACAATTTCGGGTTCACTGAAATATTGCACGGTTAAACTGAGCGAGCCGTAACTTTTTGATGACGGCTTTGCGCCCATTCGCTCGGCAACTTCTTTTTGAACCATAACAGTCAACGCTTTTATTTTGTGTTTCTTTTCGAGAAATCCCATAACGACGGGCGTTGCGATATTATAAGGCAAGTTTGCGACAACATAAACATTTTTGCCTTCATACGGTTTTAAAATTTCTTCGATATCCAATTGCAAAATATCGCCGTTTATAATTTCGAGGTTGTCATAATCTTTTAATGTTTCATTCAAAATCGGAATCAAATTTCTATCGATTTCAACGGCGATGACTTTTAATGCGTTTTCGCATAAAAACTCCGTAAGCGCGCCGATTCCCGGACCGATTTCTATAACAATATCATCGCGTGTAACGTTGCTCCCCGCGATAATTTTATTCATGACATGTTGGTCGATTAAAAAATTCTGCCCGAAACTTTTTTTAAATACAAAATCATATTTATCAATGATTTCCTTGGTTTTTTTATAAGTTGCGATTTTCAAAATATTCTCCTTATTCCGTTGCACCCTCTGCGAGAACTTGCAAATATTGATTATCTCCGAAATGTATGTCATTATTTTTTGATGAATAATTTTCTCCGTCTATCGTTAAATGAACATTTTGAATCCCTGCGTAATAGCCCAACGTATTTGTTAAAGCTTGCAATAAAGCTTGTTCCTGCGCAAGATTTCCGTCAAATTCCAAAATAAATTCTTTTGATAAATCTATTGCAATAATCGGGAAAGTATCATTATCGAGCCAAACAATGTCCAAAGAGTTTATCTTTGTGTTAGGCGTTAACAAAGGCGCGTCCTCACTTTTCAAAACTGTTTCAAAAATTTCTTTTCCGGTGATTCCCGTTTTCAGTTCCACAGATGCTTGAAATTTAATGAGTTCTTCAAGTGTTTCATCGGGATAATAAATATTTATATTCAATATTTCGCTTGAATCTTCCGTGTAGCTTTTCAAAACGATTGAGTAAACATTTCCCTTGTTATCTTCTTGAATTTCCTTAATTTTGCCGATGCCTTTTGCATAATACGCTTTAACTTTGTAATGTAAAACTTCGCCGTCGCCCTGTCGGTCGATTTCCGATGTTACTTCGATTGCTTTAAAATCTCCGTAAGGAACGGAAACATCAATATCGACGCCTGTAATTTCGCATTTTTCCTCCAAGTAAGTAGTCCATTTAGTTCCTTTTTTCAAAGGTGCTTTTAAAATCGTGGCATCGTCAATCCATTCGCTTTCCAGATTGCTGTTATAAAAAAAGTTGGAATCACTGCTGTGAACCAATTTTACTTCATCGCCGACCAATTTTATTACATTATCCGAAAAACTTGAATTTGCGATAAAAACTTGTTGAAGAGCATTTTCGCCGACAAAACTGTTATAAGTTTTATATGCGGTAGTTTCGCTGTCCTCCATCGCGTATTCATAAGTTACGTTTTCTTTCATCGGAAAATATTCAAGCAATTCTTTTTGTGATACGGAAATATCTTGAGGCGGTTCTTGCCGAGCGAAAAAATACGCGACAAAAACCGCGATTAAAATTAAAACACCGACTATTAAAAGCGGTTTACTTATAGTTTTTTTATTTGCATTATTATCTTTTTTACTCATTAATTAACTCCTTAAAGATTTCAATTTTTTGATTTTTAATTTTTGATTTTTTTTTTTTCAGACGCAAAGCGTGAAGTTTCTCGCGTCTTAAATAATTTTTCTTTTTTGTGCGGAAAGAAATGTACTTGAGCAAAGTGAATACGGATTTCTTTCCTTTTAGTATTCTATACAATTATGGTCAATAAATCCAGAGCCTATGAAAAATAATTTCAAAAAAATTTTTATGAACGGAACTTTTAATACTTTTGAAACGTTAAAGAAATATAAAAAACATATTACAAAAAAAGTTTATGAAATTTTAAGGCGGTTAAATTCAAAAATCGAAACAAGTCCGTATATTTTCAATTTAAAAATATTTTTCAATTCATTTTTCGAGAGGGGTTTATAATTATGAAAAAAAGTATTGCGATATTAGTGTGTCTTGCGGTGTTAAGTTCTTGCGGTGCGACCGAAAAACGTACTTCGGCGGAAATAAACACGGGCGGGGGAAGTTTCGGAAGTACGGTTGAAACAAACGTTGCGAATGATATATTCGACTCTGCCATGTCTGATTTTTCCGCAGAACCTCCGGAATCTTTGTCTGCAAGATTAGAATCATCAACGCCGATGGAATCAAAAGAATCAAGTTTTGATACGGGTTTGAGCATAACTGACACAAAATCGGATGCTAAAACGGAATCGGACGCATCTGCGCCGACGGAAGCAAGCGATTTCAGTTTGGCGGAAACGACAAACGCAGGAATGACAGAACGTCAAGATGTATTGAAAATCGAAGAGAATCAGCAAAGAAACATGGCGGGGCAATTAACCGCGGGCGAGTGGAATGATAACGCTAATTATGATTTTTTAAAAAATATTATGCAAAGAAATTATGATTGGTCGACATTCACAAAAAATTGGAGAGTGAATTTATCGAACAGAATCGTGGTTGAAATTTTAAATAATGAGCAAAAACCGCTTGAAAATATCGAAGTGAAATTGGTTTCCGATAATGACAAAGATATTTTTATTGCGAAAACGGATAACAAAGGAATTGCGAATTTATTTGTAAACTATGACAAAAACGAGAGCCATATTTTAAAAACGATAGTTATAGAAAATAACGAAAGCATTGCGTATGAACAAGGCAAAGATTTCTACAGCCACACATTAAACGGAATGACCAAAGACAAAAGCTTGGATATAATGTTTATGGTTGATACAACAGGCTCGATGGGCGACGAATTGAAATTTTTAGCTTTGGAATTAGAGAATGTTATTAAAAACGTAAAAAAAGATAACGGCAATTTGTATACGCGTTTATCCGTGAATTTTTATCGGGATTACGGCGACGAATATGTTGTGTTGCCGTCACCTTTCAATGATGATATTTTATCCGAAGTTGCCCATTTGCGAGAGCAAACGGCAGAGGGCGGCGGAGATTTTGAAGAAGCCGTTGATGTTGCATTTGACAACGCGGTTAACGGGCACGAATGGAACAAAAACGCAACGAAAATATTATTTTTTGTGCTTGATGCGCCGCCGCATAATACCGAAGAAATCGTAAACGATATGATTAAATTAACCAAACAAGCATCACAAAAGGGAATCCGAGTTGTGCCCGTCGCGTCCAGCGGTATCGATAAAGAAACCGAATTTATATTGCGCGCGATGAGTATGGCAACAGGCGGAACATATATATTTTTAACGGACGACAGCGGTATCGGGGATTCTCATATCGAACCGACAATCGGAAACTATGAAGTTGAATATTTAAATAAACTTATGGTGAGAGTTATTAATAGTTATTTGGAGTAAGATAAATAGAAAAAAATTTGGTTTACGAGCATTTTGAACAAAAAAAATTCGGCTTATAGATTTTACATTTTCATTAGATAAGCGAACAATCAAATTATTTTTGATTAAAAAATCAAAACGTGTTAAAATAATTCCTCATTTCAAGTAATAAAATAATTATCGAATGAGGGAGAGAATATGAGTATTGTAAAGAACTTGATAAGGAAAGCCGTGTTTAAAAAATTTGCAAAAAAAATGCTTGCTCTATTAATTGTATCTGTGTTTCTCGCAGTATCGGGTGATGGTTTTTTGAAGCTTACAAATCAATGTCAAACCGTAACTTCTGTTCATGAAGCGCAAGAAGTGTCTAAAAAATGGCACAACTACGTTAGTATTAATCTTGATGAATTATTTGAAACCGGAATTTTAGAAGAAACCGTATCGAAAGTTTACGGTATAACAACAAAAGAAGAAGTAACTTCAAATTACCTTTTTGCCATGCTTGATGATGGAATTTTGCTTGTGAAAGTTGATTATAAGGACTATCAAAACGGTGCGTTTGACGGAGAACACTTTGAACTTAAAGGAACAATAAGTTCTATCACCGATAATCATAAAGTCTATAATGATTTGAGAAGAGAGTTCCAAAATGTCATAGGGGATTTTCCGGAGGATATTTTTGAAAACGGAATAGGTATGTGTGTTTTTACTGTTTCAACTTTGGAGGATTCTGCATTGTTTTTTGTGTTTTTCTCTATCATAGCGATTACACTTATCATATTATTATTGCGCGATTTCATTTTTTTCGTAAATTATAAAAGTTCAAAATATTATAAATCTTTGGCAAATCTTAATTGCTCTATGCTTGAAGATGCGGAAGAAAAAGTTGGGCGCGATTATGAGAAAAATAAAGATAACAGTATCTTTGAAGATGATTCAATTTATGTATCGGAAGAATTTTTAATACTAAAAGATTCTGTTCTTTTCTTTAATACTAACGATTTAAGAAAAGTAGATTATGTTGTAAGATATAACAAAAAATATACTACGTACAGAGTTTTACTCGTTTTTGCAAGTCAAGAAATGGCTGTGGGATTTTCCGCCTATGGTCCTAAGTCGATGCAGGATATTGTGATTGCTCTGAAAACGAAAGTGTTAAACATGGAAGAAGTATAACTGCTTTTAATTTTTACGACAAAATGAATGTGGAACACTCAAGGCTGTTCTCTATGTGTCGCGCTTATCGCGAATTGAATTGCGAATTTATAAATTAAGGCATCTGTATTTTTTTCCTGCATTTACTTTCAACCAATTGACAAACTAAAATTTACAGTTTATAATATGCGCAAGGTAAACAAAGGCGTTTGCCGATTGTCCGATTTCTCGGGTTATCGGTGAGCGCGTTTTTAATTCAAGGAGGAATACACAATGAATATAGTTATTGTTGGATTTGGGAACATAGGTCAATTTGCTTTAGACGCGGTTGAGCGAGCAAACGATATGAATTTGGTAGGGATAGTTGTAAGAAATTTAGATAAAGTTTCGGACATATACAAATCGAAATACAACTTCGTGACAGATGTCAAAGACATCAAAGAAAAAGTTGATGTTGCTATTTTGGCTTTGCCGAGCAAATCGATAAGAACCGAAGCCGTAAAATATCTCACTTTAGGTATAAGCACGGTTGACAGTTTTGATATTCACTCTGAAATCGTAAGTTTGCGAAAAGATTTCGATAAAGTTTGTAAAGAAAATAATGTATCGGCGATTATTTCGGCAGGTTGGGACCCGGGAACGGATTCTATCGTTCGCGCTATGTTGGAAGCTTGCGCACCGACAGGACTTACTTACACAAATTTCGGACCGGGAATGAGCATGGGTCATTCTGTTGTTGCGAAATCTTTTGACGGAGTAAAAGATGCGTTATCGATGACAATGCCTGTGGGCGCGGGCGTTCATCGCAGAATCGTTTATGTTGAACTCGAACCGAATGTTGATTTTGAAAGCATCAAAAAACAAATTAAAGCAGATGATTATTTCGCGCATGACGAAACTATTATTATACAAACAGACGACGTTAAAAAATTAATTGACATGGGTCACGGCGTTTCATTAACAAGAAAAGGCGGTTCGGGCACTACTCACAATCAATTATTTGAATTTAAAATGACAATAAATAATCCTGCGCTTACATCTCAAATTATGGTGTCTTGCGCGCGCGCGACCGCGAAAAGAACTGCGGGCGCATACACAATGATAGAATTGCCTATGATAGATTTATTGGAAGGCGACGATGACGAAATTATTAAAAGACTTGTTTAATTTTTAATTTCAAAAATTTTATATAAAATTTAGCAAAACGAAAGTAAATTTCATATCGATGAAATTTAAAAAAGTTAATTTTAACTCAAGACAGAAATCCCCCACCAAATAAGCATTATATTTTCAAAGAAAATGTAATGCTGTCTTGACATAACAAACCGTCAAAATCATTTAAGACAAAAATGATTTTTGGCGGTTATTTTTTTCGCTTTATATTTAATTTATCAGTATCCAAACGCATGAAAACGAATTTTTGTTATATCCTAAACAAAAAAATTTAAAAATTTTTAATTATACATAGAAAAGTTATACTGATACATGTTAGAATCAAAATGGATAAAATTTTATTTTAGGAGAGATAAAATGAGTAGTAAATTTGAAAATAGTGACACAACGGATTTAATCAATGCGTTATTAAAAATCGAAACCGTTGAAGAGTGGTATGCTTTTTTTGAGGATATTTGCACAATCGGGGAAATTCAATCATTATCTTTGAGATGGAAAGTCGCGAAGCTTTTGGAGGACGGAAAAACTTACACCGAAATTATGGACAAGGTGGACGTTTCCACGGCAACGATAAGCCGTGTAAGCAGATTTTTAAATTACGGCGCGGGCGGTTACAGGTCGGTTTTGGATAAAATTAAAGCGGAGGACGAAAAAAATAAAAAATCGGGTGATGCCGATGCTTGATTTAACCCAACTTAACGATGAGCAAAAAAAAGCGGTGCGATTAACAGACGGGTCGATTATTATTTTTGCGGGCGCGGGAAGCGGAAAAACCCGAGTTATAACATACAGAATAGCCCATATGATTGAAAACGGAGTTAATCCTTTTAATATTTTGGCTATAACATTTACAAATAAAGCTTCAAAAGAAATGAAAGACAGGATTTTTGAACTCACGGATTATTCTTCAAACATTTGGGTTTCCACTTTTCATTCTTTTTGCGCGAGGATTTTACGGATTGAAGCGGAACATTTAGGCTACAGCGGTAATTTTTCGATTTACGATTCCGATGATTCGGACAGAGCACTGAAAAATTGTATAAAAGAGTTGGATATAAACGATAAAAATTTCCCTGCGAAATCCGTCAGATTTAAAATCGGACAATTTAAAGACGAATTGCGCTCACCGAAAGCGGTTTTGGAAAATGCGTTTGATATAAGAGAAGAAACAATCGGAAAAATCTATGAACACTATCAGAAAAAACTTTTGACTTCAAACGCCATGGATTTTGATGATTTGATTTATAAAACCGTTGAAGTTCTCAAAAAAAATCCCGAAATTTTGAATAAATACCAAGAGCGTTTCAAATATATTATGGTTGACGAATATCAAGACACGAGCAAGGCGCAATATATGTTAGTCAAACTTTTGGCTGATAAATATAAAAATATTTGCGTTGTCGGAGATGACGACCAGAGTATATACGGTTGGCGCGGTGCGGACGTGAAAAATATTTTACGTTTTTCGGAAGATTTTCAAAATACGACAACGATAAAGTTAGAACAAAATTATCGCTCCACAAAAAATATTTTGGGCGTGGCAACGAACGTTATAAAAAATAATTATAATCGAAAAGAAAAAGTTTTGTGGACGGAAAATAACGAAGGCGAGCCTGTTAAAATAAATAAAACGAACAGAGATATCGACGAAGCGGATTTCGTGAGTGCCAACATAAAAAGGCTTATTCGCGAGGAAAATTATTCGCTTAAAGATATCGCGATTTTATATAGAACCAACGCACAGTCAAGACTTCTCGAAGATTCTTTGATAAAAAACGCGATTCCGTATAGATTATTCGGCGGTGTGCGATTTTATGAACGTCGCGAGATAAAAGACGTGTTGGCATATTTAAGTGTGATAAGCAACCCGAAAGACGAAGTTTCTTTAATGCGGATTATAAACGTTCCGAAGCGCGGAATCGGCGACGCGACCGTTAAAAAAGTTTCACAAATCGGAATGTTGAACGACATTTCATTTTTTGAAGTTTTACAAAACGAAGAATATTCAAAATCATTCGGAAGCAAAGCTAAATCGCTGAGAGAATTTTATGAATTGACGGCAAAATTAATTCAAAGTTCAAAAGTTATGCCTGTCGACGAATTACTTAAACTTATATTGAACGAAACGGGCTACACACAAAGCTTGATTGAGGAAGACCCGCTGAATCTCGACGGACGAATCGACAATATCGACGAGTTTGTAAATAAAGCGTATCAATATACTTTGGATAACGTTGACGGCTCGCTTGAAGAGTTTTTGCAGGAAATTTCGTTGATTGCGGATATTGATAATTATAAAGACGGAGATGACGCCGTCAGCCTGATGACGATACATACTTCCAAAGGGCTTGAGTTTCCTTGTGTATTTTTAACGGGAATGGAAGAGGGAATTTTCCCGACTTATCGCGCAACAATCGGCGAAACGGCGGACGACTTGGAGGAAGAACGGCGATTATTTTATGTTGCGATAACTCGGGCGCGAAAAGAAATTTATTTATCGAGTTCTCTCTCAAGACTGCAAAGAGGGCAAATAAATTATAACGCGATTTCACGGTTTGTTCGGGAAATTCCCGAAGAGTATACAAGCGACAATATGGCGAAAATTAAATCGATGCTGAAAGACGAAGCGCGAACGCAAAAACAAAAAATAAATTTGAAAGCGGATAATTATTCAAAACTCGTAACACCTAAAAATATTACTTTAGATTTTGAAGTCGGCGATACCGTCATGCAAAAAAAATACGGCGAGGGAGTCGTAAAAGAAATTTCTCCTGCGGGTAAGGATTATGAAGTTTCTGTATATTTTGAGGAGCACGGCACAAAAAAATTCATGGCTCTTTTATCAAAATTAAAAAAAGTATAAAAATATTTGCATTTATTTTTCAAAAAACAAAGGCTCTTTCTTATCTTCGGGTATTTTTTTGCATGGGCGGAGCAAGCCCGCCCCTACGAAAAGATTTCGTTAAAAACGACGAATACAAAAACAAACGCCAAAACCTTTAATTATAAAGATTTTGGCGTTTTATTATTTTTCAAAAAAATTATTTTAAACTCGTAACAAATTCATTTATTCCGTCTAACGCTTTTTTGAGATTTTCCATTGATGCCGCATAGGAACATCGCACAAAACCCTCGCCGGATTCTCCGAAAGCATCGCCGGGAACAACCGCAACTTTTTGGTTATATAAAAGTTTCTCGCAAAATTCAGCCGAAGAAAGCCCCGTACTTTTTATGGACGGAAAAATATAAAACGCACCCAAAGGTTCAAAAACGTCTAAACCGATACTTCTGAATCCGTTTAGCATAACATTTCTCCTTGCGTTATATTCATCTCTCATTCGCAAAACGCTGTCGTGCGAATTTTTTAATGCTTCGATGCCTGCGTATTGACTCGTTGTCGGAGCGCACATAATTATATATTGATGAATTTTCAGCATTTGTTCAATAAGCACAGGCGGTCCCGCCAAATATCCGAGTCGCCAACCTGTCATGGAAAACGCTTTTGAAAATCCGTTTAATAAAACAGTTCTTTCATAAAGTCCGTCGATTTCCGCGACGCTAACGTGTCTGCTATCCGTATAATTTAATTCCGAATAAATTTCATCCGAAATAACAATCAAATCATGCTCTATAATAATCTTTGCGATTTTTTCCAAATCTTCGCGCTCCATAATCGCGCCCGTCGGATTGCTCGGGTATGACATTAAGAGCACTTTTGTTTTGTCCGTAATTTTAGAAAGCAAATCTTCCGGCGTCAATCGAAATTCGTTTTCTTCTTTCGTCGGTATCGCAACGGCAACGCCGCCCGCCATTTCGATGCACGATTTATACGAAACGAAACACGGTTCATTATATATAACTTCGTCGCCGTCTTCCAACATGCATCTGAGCGCAACATCGATTCCCTCGCTCGCACCGACCGTAACTATTATTTGATTTTGAGCATCATAATTAACATTGTAACTCTCGCTTAAATATTTCGATATTTCTTCGCGCAATTTCAATATTCCCGCATTCGCCGTGTAAGACGTAACGCCTTTTTCAATATTATAAATTCCCGATTCTCTGATATTCCAAGGTGTATAAAAATCCGGTTCGCCTACGCCCAAAGAAATTACGCCTTTCATTTCGCTTGCGATATCAAAAAACTTTCTTATGCCCGAATACGGCAAGTTCTTAATTTTCTTTGCTATAAATTTTTCATAATCTATCATGGTGAAACAATCATCCTTCCATCCTTATCGTTATCTTTTTCGATAACTACGCCGTGGTCTTTATATTTTTTTAGGACGAAATGTGTGGCGGTACCCTGTACCGATTCCAAAATAGAAAGTTTATTTGAAACAAAAAACGCAACATCTTTGATGGATTTACCTTCGATAATAACGGTCAAATCAAAACCGCCCGACATTAAATAACATGCCGTAACTTCCTCAAATTGAAAAATTCTTTTCGCGATTCTGTCAAATCCCTCATCTCTCTGCGGAGTAACTTTTACTTCTATCAATGCGGTAACAAAATCTCTGTCTGTTTTATCCCAGTTTATTAAAGTGTTGAATCCGCAAATAACTTGCTCGTCAATCATGGCTTCAACTTCTTTTTTTACGATTTCGGCATCGGCGGAAAGCATAACCGCCAGTTCATTTATATCAATCCTTGCATCTTGCTCTAAAAAATACAAAATTTTCTCTCTCAAATAAAAATCTCCTTTCGATACTGAATTTTTAATTTATGCGGATTTAAAATTTATTTATGTAAACTATCAACAAGACTGTTCAGAAATCACCTTTTTGCTGACGAAACCGCGACGTATTAACGCAGTTTCCGAACAGCTTTAATGATTTGTGAATTTTTTTTACTTTCGTCCGCTAAATTAATTCTTATGATTATATATTATAAGTAAAATCAATTGCAAACTTTTTTTATTTTGTATCAAAGTGAGCAATCGATTTAGCAGTTTTCCAAAAACAAAACTCACATTTATTTATTTAATTTTTTTGCGTTACAAATAAATATTTTTTTAAAATTTGCCAATAATATAATTTACAAACTCTTTTAGCAAAGGAAATTCACACATATGAATGTTTATATAAAGCCGACAAGAAAAATAAGAATCGCCGAGCAAGCCGAAATTACAATCAAAGATGTTTCGGAAGTTTATTGCGAAAACTCCAAAATGCAAAGAAAAATCGAAGAAATGACAGTTTTAAAAATTGATTCCGAAGAGAAAGATAATTTTTTAGTTTCCGTTTTGGATATCATAAAAAAAATAAATAAAATCTACCCCGATTTCAACATTATAAATATCGGCGAATCCGAAACTTTAGTGGATTTCGCACCTATTAAAAAAACAGATTCCAAAATAATAAAATTTTTAAAAGTTTCTTTTGTGTCGCTCACAATGTTTGCAGGTTCGGCAACCGCGATTATGAGTTATCACAACGAATCGGGAATATTAAAAGTTTTTGAGGGCTACAACAAAATTTTTTTCGACGGCTCCGCGAAACACGATAACATTTTAAATATTTCATATTCGCTCGGGCTTTTCTTCGGTATAACAATATTTTTTAATCATTTTTTCAATAAGAAAATCACGAAAGACCCGACGCCGATTGAGGTTGAACTTTCCACTTATCAAAATTCCGTTACGGATACGATTGTTGATTTGATAGGCGAGGACAATGAAAATGGTGGCGAATCATGATTTTAAAAATATTAATAATGATAATCATCGGCTCGGGGAGCGGTTTTATTGTTTCGGGCGGCATTTTTACATTCATAGGAATGATTGGAATCGTGCCGCGAATGGCTACAAAAACTAAAACCGAAGATTTTATTATGCTTTTTGAAGATTCCATCACCGCAGGCGGAATGTTCGGCGCGTTATTGACATTTGTAAATTTAAGTTTCGATTTGCAAAAATTTTTTATTTTATTTATCCCGTTTTGGTTTTGCCAAGGGATTTTTATGGGTTGTCTAGCCGTTTCTCTCGCGGAAGTAATGGACGTTATCCCGATAACCGCGCGAAGATTACGTTTGCGAAACGGACTTTATATCGTTATTTTTGCGTTGGCTTGCGGAAAAGTCGTCGGGAGTTTGGCGTATTTTTTTACGAATGTATTCGTGGAGCGATAAAAGTAAATTTAAAATTCAAAATGAAATGGAATTTCTCGGGAAATAATTTATTCAAATTAAAAAAACAAAAAACAATTTTCTTTATATGTAAATCTTTTCATCTGCGTTGGAAACAAAGTTGTAGGGGCGGCGCTTGCTCCGCCCGATTACCGACACGTTATATAGCGGGCGAACACAGTTCGCCCCTACTTTTGAAACTGTATCAGTAAACTTATAAACATCACAAGAAAAAATTATCAAGGAGTGAAACAATGAAATCTACGGAAAACGAAAAAAAAGAGTATCAACAATTAGTCAACGATTTTAACCCGAAAAGCAATATCTCACAAAACTGCATCAGAGCATTTTTAGTCGGCGGATTCATTTGCATAATCGGGCAATTCGTAACAAACACGTTAACCGCAAAAGGATTCGACAAACAAGCCGTCGGATTCTACACATCGTCCGCATTAATATTAATGAGCATCGTTTTAACATACTTCGGCGTTTTTGATGAAATCGGAAAATTTGCGGGCGCAGGCTCGGGCGTCCCGATAACGGGTTTCGCAAATGCCATCGCGTCCGCCGCCATCGAATTTAAACGAGAGGGTTTTATTTTGGGAATGGGCGCGAAAATTTTTATCGTGGCGGGACCTGTTATTTTATACGGACTCGTTACATCTGTATTCGTCGGATTTTTTTACTATTTATTTTCGCGATGGCAATGAGCCAAGCGAGAGAGCGAGCAGTTCCGTGAAACGGAACAACCGGCTTGCTATCACATTTGCGAATGCCCGCGAGTGAACACCTTACGGCTTACCGCGTGCATATTAACCGTCTCCTCGTCCGCTTGCGGCGAGGTGGTTCACTTAGGAGGTAATTTATTTTGATAACAAAAAAATTTGGAAAAGCTTCTATAAAGAGATTCGGAAAAGCTTCTATAAAATTTGAAAATCCTATTACGATAAAAGAAAGCGCGACAATCGGCGGAAAAAAAGAGGGCGACGGTCCGCTGAAAGATTATTTCGACAGAATCGAACCCGACCCGTTTT
>JGI994J12354_10002428_pt1 | contig 18221 bp, 13 predicted proteins | sample IntmicLarv3ML3BL_FD_12354 | JGI IMG/M metagenome (IMG submission 12354)
CTTCCGATCTGTGACAAAGCAATCTCCTATGGCTTGCACACAATTGGGGATTGCGGCTCGGCGGCCGCAATGACGCGGGGACGAAGAGGCGGGACGAAGGGGAAAAACGCGGGACGAAAAACGGGGAATGCGGAGCAGGGACTGTCTCGATGATTTCTTCCGTTTTTTTTAAAAAAGACTATTCTTTTTTTGAAAAATATGTTATACTGATTCTAAGCCGAAACTATTTTACGCCAAGAAGGGATGGTTAGAAGAATGAAAAACCGCGTTTCTGTTACAATAGCGGGTAACCCGTATTCCTTTGTTGCCGATGAACCCCCCGAATATATGCAAAAAATTGCCGCCTATATTGACGGGCAATACAAGAGTCTGCTTCATGGAAGCAAGATGTCGCAGATGGAAGCGGCCGTTCTCTGCTCCTTTACCCTGTGCGATGAAACCTTTAAGACACGGGAAAGTGCCGAAAATATGCGCTCACAGCTTAAAGCATATGTGTCCGATGCCAGCCGTGCAAAGCTGGAGCTGTCCGAGGCCAAGCGTGAGGTGGAACGGCTGAAAACGGAGCTTGAAAAGCTGCGGAAATAATTTTAAAATACAGGTGAGGATTGTTCGAAATGATGGAGCTTTTAGCGCCTGCCGGCAGCTTTGAGGGTGTGCAGGCAGCGGTTGCAAACGGAGCAAGTGCGGTCTATTTAGGCGGCACTTCTTTCAATGCACGGCAAAACGCGAAAAACTTTACCGAAGATGAACTGGCCTCCGCCGTGAAATTTGCCCATTCGAGGGGTGTGAAGGTGTACGTCACCCTCAACACGATTCTCTCCGACCGGGAGCTTGCAACCTGCGCGGCGCTGATTCGGCAGTATAATGCCCTCGGCGTTGACGCGCTGATTGTGCAGGATTTGGGCGTTTTACGCCTGGCACGCGAATGTGCGCCGGAGCTGCCGCTTCACGCGTCTACCCAAATGAGCGTACACAGTCTTGCCGGGTTGCAGGCGTTGGAGACGTTAGGCGTTTCCCGCGCTGTTGCCGCCCGCGAGCTGACAAAAGAGCAACTCGCCCTTCTCTGTGAAAAAGGCAACATGGAAATCGAAGTGTTTGTGCACGGTGCCCTCTGCATGGCCTACAGCGGCCAGTGCTACCTCTCCGCCATGATTGGACGGAGAAGCGGCAACCGCGGCCTTTGCGCAGGACCCTGCCGTCTGCCTTACCGGGTGTCGGCCTTACGGGGCGCGCTGCCGGCTTACCCGTTAAGCTTGAAGGATAATTCTCTTGGGAACCACCTGACCGAGCTTTCGGAAATGGGCATCTGCTGCTTAAAAATAGAAGGGCGTATGAAGCGCCCCGAATATACCGCCGTCACCACGAAAACCTATGCCGCCGCCCTAAAAGAAGGGCGCAATCTTGCCGCATCGGAAAGCAAGCTTCTTTCCGACGTCTTCTCGCGGCAGGGCTTTACCGACGGATATTACACCGGCAACTTGGAGCGGGGCCTCTTGGGCGTTCGCGAGGAAGGCGACCCGCAAAAGTATCGCGGGATGCTCAAGGACCTGCGCGATTCCTACAAGTCGCCGGAAAAGGCGCAGCCCTTCACGGTCACGCTGTTTTTTGTCCTGCAGCGGGGCAAGAAGGCCAAGCTTGCCGCCGAGGATTCGGAAGGGTTTCAGGCAGTAGCCGTAGGTGCTGTGCCGCAAATTGCGGAAAAAACCGCCCTTTCGGAGGAACGTGCCGCGGAGCAGCTTGCAAAAACCGGGGGAACTCCCTTTGCCTGTTCCGAGGTGCATTGCAAGATTGACGACGGGCTGACCCTGCCCGCCGCCGAGTTGAACCGTCTGCGCAGAGAGGTTCTCGCCGAGCTGTGTGCTTTGCGGGTGGCAAAAGAGGGACGGCCTGAAGGTGCGTTCCAATATACCCCGCCGATACAAAATAACGAATTCAACATACCAAAATTTACAATTTCCGCCATCTCCTTTTCCCAGCTGCCGGAGGAGGTGCTTGCGCTTTCGCCCGCCTTTGTGTACCTGCCCATTGCCGAAATCCTTGGGAATGCGGACAAGGTGAAGGCACTGCAGGGACGTGGGATACAGGTTGTCATTCACGCGCCGCGCATTATAAAGGACACCGAGCGGGACGCTTTTTTGCAGCAAGTTGCCGCGGCCAAGGAGCTGGGCGTACAGGCAGCTCTTTGCGGCACTCTTGACGCGATTACCACGGCCAAGGCAGCGGGGCTGTCGGTTATGGGCGACTTTTCTTTGAATATTTACAACTCGCTTGCGCTGGCGGAATACGCAAGGATGGGGCTCTGTTCTGCCGCCTTGAGCATTGAACTGAATCTGGCGCGCATGGGCGATATTGAAAAACAATTGCCCTGTGAGGCAATTGTCTACGGGCGGCAACCGCTTATGCTTATGGAAAGCTGTCTTGTGAAGCATCATTTCGGCGATTGCGAGCATTGCAAGAGCCGCGACACGTTTGACCTGATTGACCGCAGCGGCGCGGTGTTTCCTCTTATGCGGGAGCAGAATTGCCGTACAACGCTTTATAACGCGCACAAGCTGTTTGTGGCAGAGCGGCTGCCGGATTTTTACACCTTGGGACTGTCGTATCTGCGCATTGCCTTCTCTACGGAGGGCGAAATGGAATGCGCCGCTGCAGCCGAAAGTTACCGGACCCGGGTTGCAGTAAACGAGCCGAGCAATAGCACGGGCGGGCTTTATTACCGCGGGGTTTTGTAACTTTTTCCCTGCGGGGGAAAGCGGCGAAGGACGAGAGTTCGGAGCGCCTGGTAGTCGCTCCCTACGGCAAAGGCAATCACATCGCAGCAAAACACCCCTGCCGCCCCCGCACAGCGCGGCCGAGCGCGGTAGGCGAACCACACAGACTTTCAAATCGCCACCAACAGGGCACCGATTATACCAATAGCCATAGCACCAAGCATTGCGACCCCCGCTAAGCGCCCTTTTCGGTTCCTTTTTGGCGCTATAAAAAGGAACCCCCGGCCGGGGAGGCCGCCCCCCGTCCCCGGTGGGGACAATGGCAAATTGCAAACGCGTAGGGGCGACCCTTGTGTTCGCCCGCACCTCTGTTCTTCGTCCAATCCTCCCCCGGTCGGGGAAGACGGAATACGGGAGAACGACAGAAGATGGACGAGGGGACGGCGCGTCAAGGATGCCGCGCCCTACGATGCGGTTGCAGAAGGAAATAATAGAGGACGAGAAGACGAAAGGAAACGGCACTTATGACAGAAAAAACTGCTGTGAAAATTAAAAGGCTATCACCTCTTTTGGGTGACACAATTCCGCTGCCTGCGTATGCAACGCCGGGAGCAGCAGCCTTTGACCTGCATGCCTGCATTGAGGCACCCCTTACCCTGCAGCCGGGCGAGCGCAGGCTGATTCCCTGCGGATTTGCTATGGCTCTCACGGACAGCGGGCTTGCTGCGCTGATTTTTGCGCGGAGCGGGCTTGCCTGTAAGAAGGGGATTGCCCTTGCAAACAGCGTGGGGGTTGTGGACAGCGATTATCGGGGCGAGGTGATGGTTTGCCTGGTGAATACCGGCTCTCAGCCGTATGAAATCGCAGCGGGTGAGCGGATTGCGCAGATGGGGCTTTTCCCAGTTGCCCTTGCGGAGTTTGCGCTTTGTGACGAGCTGCCGGATAGTGTGCGGGGCAGCGGCGGCTTTGGCAGTACAGGAAAGTAAAGTCAACCCACTTAAAAACTGTTACATGGTATGCGTATAATTTTACATAAAGGATGGGGTTACAAAAATGGATTTTGTTATGCTGGTTGCGCTTCTTGCGGAGGCAATAAAGGCGGCGGCACCGCTTCTTTTTGCCACGGTTGGCGGCATTCTCTGCGAGCGCAGCGGTCATTTGAACCTTGGCATTGAAGGCATGATGCTCATGGGTGCGGTTACGGGCTTTTCCATCGGGCTTGCGTCAAACAGTCCGATACTGGCGCTTCTTGGCGCAATGGTTGCGGGCGGAATTGGCGGTCTGATTTACGCGATTATCACCGTTTCCTTTATGGGGAATCAGGTGGTAACCGGCCTGTCGCTGTCTATTTTCGGTATCGGCTATGCGAACTTTATCGGAAGCTTCCATACAAAAGGCGGCTTTGTGCGGCTGGGCGATGCGTTTACCTCTCTTTTCGGAAAGATGAATATCCCGGGGTTGAGTGATATTCCCTTTATTGGCCGCCTGTTTTTCCAGTTTGACATTATGGTATATATTGCCTTTGCTGTCGCCATTCTCGCGGGTATTTACCTCTACAAAACCCGGCCGGGGCAAAATTTGCGTGCCGTTGGTGAGCATCCGGGTGCGGCTGACGCGGCGGGCATCTCTATTATAAAATACAAGTATATTCACATTGTAGCCGGCGGGATGCTGTGCGGGCTTGCGGGTGCTTATTACTCCCTTGTGGACCTTGGTACATGGAAAAACGACATCACCTCCGGCGCGGGCTGGATTGCCGTTGCGCTGATTATTTTCAGCAAATGGAACCCTTATAAGGCCATGTATGCCTCCATTTTATTCGGCGGCTTGCGTATTTTCTATTTGTACCAGAACAAGCTGGGCTTTACCATTCCCGTTAACTCTTATTTTATCCAGATGCTGCCCTATGCGGCAACCATTATTGCGCTGGTTTTCTCCAGCGTGAAGAAGTCAAGGAAGAACCAGGCACCTGCGGCGCTTGGAACCGGATATTTCCGGGAGGAACGGTAGGCAGGTAATCCTATAATTGGCACCCTGTAAATGGAAGGTTTCTGTTTGCAGGGTGCTTTTTTGTGTTTTTTCGTCCTCTCGGACGAGGGGAGCGTTTGGCAGGACGCCCTGCCGGGGGCGACACTTTTTAACGCGCCAAAAAGTGTCCAAAAGGGCGCCCTACGAGGGGCATGGATTTACGTGCTGTGTTTAGATATTTGTGCGAGGCCTGGTTGGTGCCAATTCGAAGGCCTGCTGCTAAAACGGCCGCGCTCGGCCGCGCTGTGCGGGGGCGGTAGGGGTGTTTTGTTGCGTCCCTCGTCCGTCGCGCGGGAAAGACAGGGGATGAAAGGACGGGAGGCGGGCTGGGGATGCGGTAACAGACGAAAAACCACCGGGAAGAAAAGGGAAAGCCCTTCTCAGCCCGGTGGTTTATGTTTATATAAAGATTATTCCTCGGAAGCCGTTTCCGTTACCGCTTCGGCGGAGTCCGCTGCCACAGATTCACCTTCTGCAGCACCGGCGGGAGCTTCGTCTTCCGGGAGGTCGCCCTCCTCGTCTTCCTTTGCGACGATTGCCATGGAGTTGACTGCGACGCCGTCCTCAAAGCGCATGAGAATAACGCCTTGGGAGGTTCGGCCGCAGACGCGCACGGATTCAACCGACATGCGAATGACCACGTTGTCCGATGTAATCAGCATCAGGTCTTCTGTGGTATCAACCATGGCGACACCTGCAAGCTTACCTGTTTTTTCAGTTAACGCATGGGTGCGAACGCCTTTACCGTTTCTCTTAATACTGCGGTAATCGTCCAATCCGCTGCACTTGCCGTAGCCGTTTTCCGTGACGGTTAAGATGGATTTTCCCTCGGTAATGGCAACCATGCCGATAACCTCATCGCCGCCGGTCAGACGTACGCCGTGTACGCCCCTTGCTGTCCGTCCCATGGTGCGGAGGTCTTCCTCCGAGAAGCGCACAGCTTGGGCTTCCTTGGTGACGATTACAAGTTCACCGGTGCCGTCGGTCAGCTGGATAGACACAAGCTCATCGCCCTCGTCCACGGACAGTGCCTTTATCCCCGCCTTGCGCACGCTGTCAAGGTCGGACAGCCGGGTCTTGCGGGTGATACCCTTCCGCGTACAGGTGACAAGGTAGCCCTCCGCAAAGGAGCGCACGGGAATCATGGCGCAAATCTTTTCATTTGCCTCCAGGGGCAACAGGTTTATGATATTCATGCCCTTGGCGGTACGGCCAACCTCGGGAATCTGATAGCCCTTCAGGCGGTGGAGCCGTCCCTCGTTTGTAAAGAAGAGCACGTAGTCGTGAGTGGAAGCCACAAAGAGGGTTTCCACAAAATCCTCCTCACGGGTGGTCATGCCGGTGATGCCCCGGCCGCCGCGGCGTTGGGCGCGGTAGGTGGAAACGGGCAGCCTTTTAATGTATCCGAAGTGGGTCAGGGTGAAGACGTTGTCCTGCTCTTCGATTAGGTCTTCTACGTCAATTTCGTTATCCACGGCCATAATGACGGAGCGGCGCTCGTCGCCGTACTTGGCCTTGACTTCCAACAGCTCAACCTTGATTTGCGCCTTGACGCTTTCCTCGGTTGCGACGGTGGCGAGAAGCTCCTTAATCTTGGCGACAAGGCCGTCAAACTCGTCAGAAATCTTGTTCCGCTCAAGGCCGGTCAGCTGTCCGAAGCGCATGTTGACAATAGCCTGTGCTTGCTCCTCGGAAAGGCCGCCCTGTTGCTCCTCGATGCCTTCGATGCCTTGCACGTCAAGGATATTTTGCACTTCCGCAGATTCAAAGCGCTTCATAAGGGCAACCTTGGCGTCGGCAACTGTCCGCTCGGCACGGATGACACGGATGACCTCGTCAATGTTGTCGCAGGCGATTAAGAGACCTGCAAGAATGTGCGCACGCTCGTGTGCCTTGCGGATGTCAAAGGCGACTCGGCGGCGCAAAACGTCAATTTGATGGACGATGTAATGCTCCAAAATTTCCTTCAATGAAAGAATTTTGGGCTGGCGCTGGTTGTTGACAAGGGCCAGCATGTTGGCGGAAAAGTTGTCCTGCAGCTGGGTATTTTTGTACAGCTGGTTTAGGATAACCTGAGGATTTGCGTCCCTTTTCAGCTCGATAACAATGGACATGCCGTTGCGGTCGGATTCGTCCCGCAGGTCGGAGATGCCTTCCAGGCGTTTTTCCTTTACCTGCTCGGCGATGGTTTCGATGAGCCGCGCCTTGTTTACCTGATACGGCAGCTCGGTGACGACGATTTTATAGCGGTTTTCCTTCCAGTCAACGATTTCGCATTTGGCACGCATCTTAATAGAGCCGCGGCCGGTGGCATAGGCCGAACGAATGCCGCTGCGTCCCATAATAAAGCCGCCGCCGGGGAAATCGGGGCCTTTGATGATGGCGTTTAATTCTTCCACACCCGCCTCGGGGTTGTCCATGAGGAAGATGGTTCCGTCAATAACCTCGGACAGGTTGTGGGGCGGAATATTGGTAGCCATACCAACGGCAATACCGGCAGAGCCGTTTACCAGAAGATTCGGATATCTGGCGGGGAGAACCACCGGCTCCTGGTTGCGGTTGTCATAGGAGGGCTGGAAGTCTACCGTTTGTTTTGCAATGTCGCCGATGAGGTCAAGGGCAATCTTTGACATACGGCTTTCGGTATAACGCTGGGCAGCGGGGGGGTCGCCGTCGATGGAGCCAAAGTTTCCCTGACCGTCAACCAGCGGGTAGCGCATGGCAAAATCCTGCGCAAGACGTACCATGGTTTCATACACCGCGGCGTCGCCGTGGGGATGGTACTTGGCAAGCACAGAGCCGACGGTTGCCGCCGACTTCAAGTGGGGACGGTCCGCCGTAATATTTTCCTCAAACATGGAATAGAGAATGCGCCGATGGACGGGCTTTAACCCGTCGCGCACATCCGGCAGCGCACGTCCGACGATGACCGACATGGCATAGTCGATGTAGCTCTTTTTCATTTCCTTTTGGATATCCACTTGGATAATATGTTGGTTTTCGAAATCCATAGAAGGGGTGCTCCTTATGATATATTTTGCTTATTTTTCGTCCTTCGTCCTTCATTTGCAATTTGCAACTTGCAATTGTCCCCACCGGGGACGGGGGGTGGCCTCCCCGGCCGGGGGTTCCTTTTTCGGCGCCAAAAAGGAACCGAAAAGGGCGCTTGCGGGGGCTGTGGGGTTATGTGCTGTGCTTAGATATATGTGCTGCGGCTCTTTAGTGCCAATTTGAAGGCCTGTACGCTTCGACTACCGCGCTTGGCCGCGCTGTGCGGGGGCGGTAGGGGTGTTTTGTTGCGCCGCTCGACGGCGGGACGAGGGTTGTTTTTACCGTTACGCGTAGGGCGCGGCATCCTTGACGCGCCGATTCACCGTCTTTCGTCATTGCGGGCTTTGACCCGCAATCTCCTATGGGGTGCACTTTTTTTTGGGGGAGGGGAGATTGCGGGTCGTAGCCCGCAATGACGGGGTCGGAGACGAGGGACGGGGGGCCTAAATATCCAAATTGGTTACGTACTTGGCGTTGGCTTCGATGAACTCGCGGCGGGGTTCTACTTTTTCGCCCATGAGGATGGTGAAAATCTGGTCGGCGGCGATGGCGTCGGCCATCTCTACCTGCAGCAGTACGCGGTTTTCGGGGTTTAGGGTGGTTTCCCAAAGCTGCTCGGGGTTCATCTCACCAAGACCTTTATAACGGAAAACATTGTCGGCACCCACGCCGCCAAGCTCTTCCACAATCTGGTCTTTTTCCCGGTCGTCATAGGCATAGCGCATCTGCTTGCCCTTGACAATCTTATACAGAGGCGGCTGGGCGATGAAGATATTGCCGTTTTCCACAAGGGGGCGCATAAAGCGGAAGAAGAAGGTGAGGAGCAGCGTGCGGATATGGCTTCCGTCCACGTCGGCATCGGCCATAATGATAACCTTGCCGTAGCGCAGCTTTGAAACATCGAACTCGTCGCCGACACCGGCGCCTAAGGCCGTAATAACCGGCATGAGCTTCTCGTTGCCGTACACCTTGTCAAGGCGCGCTTTTTCAACATTGAGCATCTTGCCCCAAAGGGGCAGAATGGCTTGGAACTTCCGGTCGCGTCCTCCCTTTGCGGAGCCGCCTGCGGAGTCGCCTTCCACGATATAAATTTCTGTAAAGGTGGGGTCTTTTTCCTGACAGTCAGCAAGCTTGCCGGGCAGGCTCATGCTTTCTAAGGCCGACTTGCGTCGCGTCAAATCACGGGCTTTACGCGCTGCTTCACGGGCACGTGCGGCGTTGATGCTCTTGTCCATAATGGTGCGGGCGATGGCCGGATTTTCCTCCAGATAAGCGGTCAGCTTTTCACCCACCATGGAATCGACGAGGGAGCGAATATCACTGTTTCCAAGCTTGGTTTTGGTTTGCCCTTCAAACTGGGCGTCCATCAGCTTGACCGAAATAATGGCGCAAATGCCCTCGCGGACATCCTCGCCCGACAGATTCTTGTCGTCGCCCTTCAAAAAGCCGAAGCGGCGGGCGTAGTCGTTCAGCACTCTTGTCAGCGCCGTCTTAAACCCAAGCTCGTGCATGCCGCCCTCGGTGGTGTGAATGTTATTGGCAAAAGACACCAGCGTTTCGTTGTAGCTTTCGTTATACTGGAAGGCAACTTCTGCAACGGAGGTTTCCCGCTCGCCGGTTACATATATGATTTCGTCAAAAAGGGAGGTTTTATTTTGATTCAAAAACTCAACATAGGAGACGATACCGCCTTCATAGCACAACTCTTTTTCGTCAAGGCTGTCCTCCCGCTTGTCGGAAAGAGTAATGTGTACGCCGGCATTCAGGAAGGCCTGCTCCCGCAGCCGCGTCAGCAGGGTTTCAAATTCATAGACCGTTTCCTCAAAGATGGTGTCGTCGGGCTGGAAGGTAACGGTTGTCCCTGTTTCGGCGGTGTCGCCGATTTTCTCTAAGGGGGCGATTACCGCACCCCGTTCGTAGCGCTGTTTATACCGGTGGGTGCCGTCGCAAACCTCGACCTCAAGCCAGGTGGACAGCGCATTTACAACCGACGCGCCCACGCCGTGCAGACCGCCGGAAACCTTATACCCTTCACCGCCGAACTTTCCGCCTGCGTGGAGGATGGTGAAGACCACCTCTACGGCGGGAATGCCCATTTGCGGCTGGATGCCTACGGGAATACCGCGGCCGTCGTCTTTTACGCGGATGCTGTTTCCCGGCAGGATTTCTACCGAAATATGCTTGCAATAGCCGGCAAGGGCTTCGTCAATAGCGTTATCCACAATTTCGTACACCAGATGGTGCAGACCGCGGATGGAGGTGGTGCCGATATACATGCCCGGGCGTTTTCGTACTGCTTCGAGGCCTTCTAGGACTTGGATTTGTGTTTCGTCGTAGGCTGCTGCTTGAACCTTTGTTTTTTCCTCTGACAAGGTTGGTTCCTCCTAAGTTTTATGTTGATTTTTATATTATTTTTATTGAGGTTTTGTTCTTCGCCCTTCATTTGCCATTGTCCACACTGGGAACGGGGAATGGCCTGCCCGGCCGGGGGAACTTTTTTTTCGGCGCCAAAAAAGGTTCATAAAAAGGGCGCTTACGAGGGTCGTAGGTTTACGTTCTGTGCGTAAACGCATGTATGGTGGCTCTTTGGTGCCAATTCGAAGGACTGTATGCTTCGCCGGCCGCGCTCAGCCGCGCTGTGCGGGGGCGGTAGTTGTTGCGCTGTGTTTGCCTTCGCCCGCTCGTTCTTTTTCTTTCGTCATAGCCCGCAATGACGATGCGACGGAGGGACGAGGGGGCCGGGGAGGGATGTGCGATGGGTTGCGGGGGTTTGTTCGTAGGGGANGGGTTTCCCGTCCCGAAATGCATCATCGGCACCGCTTGGCGGCTGTTCTGCCTGTTAACTCCGAAAGATAGACGATTGGCTCTGCAAAGGAATCGGTGGCCAACAGAAAGCTTCTTGGCAGGTCGGTGGACAAATCGACAACACCGCCTTTTTTGCCGTGCGTATTTAAAAAAGCCTTTGTGTGCCGCGAAAAGCTGGCGGTGTCCAGGTCAAAAATACCCACTATCGATTTTCCGGAAAGGAGAAAATCGCCGCCGATATTTACATACATACTATCTCACTCCTGTTGCTTCTTAATGGCAAAAACCTTTCCTGCCTGTATTTTTTTCATGTCGATTTTATTACAGCTTGTAATCAAAACTTGGCCTTTGTCAATTTTATTAAGGACGTAATCCCGCCGCGCATCGTCCAGCTCGGATAAAACATCGTCAAGGAGCAGAATAGGGTATTGCCCGCTTTCCTTATAAAAAACTTCGCGTTCGCCCAGCTTCAGAGCCAGTGCCGCACTGCGTGCTTGCCCCTGGGAGGCATATTGCCGTGTAAAAAGCCCGTTTATCATCAGAAGGATGTCGTCTTTTTGCACGCCGAAGAGGGCAGCACGGACGGCAATTTCCGCCTCGCGATATTCGGCTGCACAAAGCAGGAGGTGCGAATACACATCCTCCTCGCTCATGGAAAGGGGGTCTTTTAGCCCGCGCACCGTCTGGTATTGCAGGGATAACTCTTCGGCGGGCGCGATTTCCTTGTGAATGAGAGAGGCTTCTTTTTGCAGGGCTTCCGCGAATTTCGCACGGTATACAATCAGGGGTGCGCCGGCTGCCGCCAGCCGCTCGTTAAAGGTGTCAAGAGCGGAAAGAAGGCCGGGATGCTGCGCCGCCTGCTTCAAAATGGCTTGTTTATGCTCCAGCACTTTGTTATATTCGGACAGGAGAGCCAGATACCGGGGCCGCAGCTGGCAAAGAGCCATATTGAGGAACCGCCGCCGTCTGGCACCGCTTTCCCGTATTAGTGAAAGGTCGTCGGGGCAAAAAAGAACTGTCGTTACAAGGGAGACAATTTCCGACGCTTTTGTAAGCTTCACCCCATTTACAAACATTTGCCGCCGCTCGGGGGGGCGAATCTGAATCATGATTGTATATGTATCGTCCAGTGCTTCAATATCCGCTTCAATGCGCGCGGCTTTTTCACCGATGCGGACAATTTCCTTGTCTTTTAAGGGTCTGAAGGAGCGCAGGGACGATAGGTAAAAGATGCTTTCAAGCAAATTGGTTTTCCCCTGTGCGTTGTCGCCGCAAATCAGGTTTATGCGGGGGTCGAAGGAAAAAGAGCCTTCCTTATAACTCTTAAAATCCGTTAGTGAAAGATTTTTTAAAATCATACCAGTACTTATGCCTTTACGCACAGAAAAGCATCGCCGTTAAGTTCTACCGCCATTTCGGGATAAATCTTCTTGCCCCGCATGGTACAGGTCTCTCCGCCTACTTTCACTGCGCCGTCTGTAATCAGGATTTTTGCTTCGCCGCCGCTGGAGACGGCGTTTGCCAGTTTTAGAAAGCTGTCCAGTTTAATAAATTCCGTGTAAATGGGAATCTCTTTCATGTTTTACCCTACTTTCTTTATTACAGCCGCACGGGCAGCACCATATAGAGAAAATTGTCGCCTTCAATGGGCGAAAACAGGCAGGGGGAAACAGGTGTCGAAAATTGCATATACATTTCGGCGTCGGAGATACCGCGGAGGGCGTCAAGGAGGAAGCGGAAGTTAAACCCGATTTCAAGCACGCCGCAGTCGCCTTCAATTTCACATTCGTCGTACGAGCGGTTTTGCGCAGAGTCGCAGGACAGCTTAAACATGCCTTCTTCTACTTTAATATGAATAGGCGTTTTCAGCCGTTCGTCGGCAACCAGGGAAACACGCTCAATGGAATCCTGCAGATTTCTGCTTTTTACTTTTAGTTTATATGCTGAATCCTTTGGAATAACGCCGTCGTATTTGAGAAAGTTTCCTTCTAAAAGGCGTGAAATAATGACGGTTTCATTAATGGTGAAGATAATATGTTTTTTTGAAACCACCATGTTTACAGGTGTGTCGGCGTCAGACAGAAGGCGCATAACCTCCTTCTCTGTTCCGGCGGGGATAACGAAGGAGAAGTCCTTTACGTCATTTTCGTTTGTGATGATTTCCTTCCGCATAGCAAGGCGGAAGCCGTCCACGGCAACCACATACAAAGCATCACCCTTTATGTCAAACAAGGAGCCTGTTTGTATAGGCTTATTTTCATTGGTCGATACAGCAAAAATCGTTTCGGAAATCATGGATTTAAGGACGCACTGGGGCAGGGATATTGTTTCCTCTCCCGTGACATGCGGCATTTCGGGGAAGTCCAAAGCGGAGAGTCCGATAATATCATATACGGCGCTGCGGCAGGAAATTGTCGTTTTTAGGGAGTCGTGAACTTCAATCACAATCATGTCTTCCGGCATCTTCCGCACAATATCTGAAAAAATGCGGCCGGGGAGGATGATTGCACCATGCTTTGCCACAGTACAAAAAACAGAAGTTTCAATGCCGATTTCCAGGTCATAGGCGGTAAGTTCAAGGGTGTCGCCCTTGGTTTTTAAGAGAATACCTTCCAGGGCAGGTATATTGCTTTTTTGGGAAACGGCGGGAAGCGTTTTTGCTATGCCGTCGGAAAGCTCCTTTTTCTGCAGCGATATTTTCATAGTCTATATAATTCCTTTCACAGCCGTCGCCGGCGCTCTTTCTGAAAAATGAAAAAATTTACAAAATGCGACAATTCTTTTATTTTATTTTTATATAATAAACAGTAACAGCAGTAGGGTTGTTGAAGGTGTTTATAAGTGGGCGAAGGATAGCTGTTGCAAGGGTGCGGCGGGATTGATAAGCTTGTGGATAGAAAAAGGGTTTTCCACAGGGGAAAAGCGGGGGTTACGGTTTTCCATAGGGAGTTTTCCTTTTACCCTGGGGAAACTGTTGATAAATGGGTTTAATTGCCGCGGATGTTTGCACTCAGGTCACGGGCAATGTCTTTTATCATGGGGTCGGTTTTTATGAGGCCTTCAATCTTTTTTACTGAGTGCATGACAGTTGAATAGTCCTTGCCGAACTCCTTGCCGATGTCGGGGAAACTGCGGCCTGTGATATCCCTTGATATATACATAGCAAGTTGCCGCGGCATGACAGCGTCCTTGTTTCTCGAAGTGCCGCGAATCAAGTCGGGGGCAATGCCGTAATAGCGCGCGACTTCTTCAATAACCATGGACACCGACGGGTTCAGCCCCGGGTTGTCATAGAAGATATCTTGAATGGCGGCTTTTACGGTGTCAAAGTTTATTTCAAGATGCATAAGGGTTTTGCAGGCGTTTATTTTCTTGACGACGCCTTCCAGCTGGCGCACGTTTGCGGTCAGCGAGTTTGAAATGTACTGGGTCAGCTCGGGCGGGATTTCGATGTCCAGGCTTTGGGCCTTTGCGCCGATGATGGCCATGCGTGTTTCATAATCGGGAGGCGAAATATCCGCGAGGATGCCCGATTCAAAGCGGCTTTTTAAGCGGTCTTCTAATGTGTAAATTTCTTTTGGGGAGCGGTCGGAGGTGAGGACAATTTGCTTATTGCTTTCGTGCAGGGTGTTGAAGGTATGGAAAAATTCAATCTGGGTTTGCTCCTTACCGGCAATAAACTGGATATCGTCCACAAGCAGAATGTCGGCATAACGGTAGCGTGAGCGGAACTCATCGCGCTTACCCGACTGTATGGCTTCAATCATCTCGTTTGTAAATTGGTCGCCTTTGATGTATACAATTTTAAAGTGGGGATTTTCTTTTGCGACGTGGTTTGCGATGGCCTTCATCAAATGGGTTTTTCCAAGGCCGGAACCGCCGTAAATGAATAGCGGGTTGTAGGAGTTGTTGGCCTGCTGCTTTGCGACAGCGACGGCGGCCGCGTGGGCAAACTTGTTGGATGCACCGATGACAAAATTGTCAAAGGTATATTCCTCCGGGGCGGTCATTTTTATGAGCATTTCCTCGTTGTGGGAGGAATTGATAACGTAGGCCCTGCCTTCATCCTCGGTGAGAACAAAAACCTTAATGTGGGCGGAAAACATATTTTCCAGCGCTTTTTCAAGAATTTCAACGTACCGCTCCATGACAATGGGCTTCTTAAAATCCTCATCCACGGTGATAACAAGGGTGTTGTCAATAAAGCCCAGTGCCCGCGAATGCTCAAACCAGGTCATAATAGTGACGGTGGTAAGGTCTTCTTCCATAAGCTTCAGCGCAATGGCGAGAATATCAGATGCGGATTGCATAGCAAACGCTCCTTTTCAACAATAAAATCGTATTATATTAATAATGTAGATAATAGTACAAGTATAGCATAAAAGCGGGGGAAAGGCAAGGGATATTTTGGAGAGGGAGTGAATAAGCGAACGCCTAAACCCCAATATCGTCATTGCGGCCACCGAGCCGGAATCTCATATGGCTGCCGACAGGCTGAGATTGCGGCGCAGAGGCCGCAATGACGAGACGAAGGCCGGGGGGACAAGGGACGGAAAAGTCAACCACAACGCAAAAAGCAACTCTACCGCCCCCGCACAGCGCGGAAAGGGCGCGGTAGTCGAAGCATACAGTCCTTCAAATCGGCACCAACAGGTCACCCGTTATGTCAATAGCCATAGTACCACACCCCTGCGACCCCCGCTAAGCGCCCTTTTGCTTACTTTTTGGCAAGATAAAAAGTAAGGCCTGTCCGGCGAGGACACTTTGTCCCCGCTGCAAGGAATAGCCCTTTCCCCATAGAGGACGGAAAATCCTTACCCTATGTGTCCTTTCGGGTAAAAGAGTATGCGTCACTCCGTTTAAGACGATAGACGATGGCTTGGAACGGCCAAAAAATAAAAAATGAACTTTTCATGTACAAGCCGAGAAAAGCGTTGCAATTTCACGGAGTTTGTGATAAGCTTTATGGGAGAAAAAGGAAGGAGGAAGCGGCATGCATTGTTTGATTGTTGACGGAAATAGTATTGTAAACCGTGCGTTTTACGGCATTTCTATCTTAAAAACGGCGGAAGGTGTCATCACAAATGCGGTTTCCGGCTTTCTTTCGATTTTATTGAAGGAACTGGAGGTTGCGGAGTATGACGGCGTTGCTGTTTGCTTTGACGTACATGCGCCTACCTTCCGGCATGAAATGTATACGGAATATAAGGCGCAGCGGAAGCCGTCGCCGCCGGAGCTTCATCCGCAGTTTGCGCTGGTGAAGAATTGCCTTGACCTTATGGGGATTGCGCGGATTGAGAAGCCCGGGTACGAGGCGGACGATTTGATTGGGACTTTGTGCCGCCGCTTGTCAAGCGAGGGGCATCAGGCTACTGTTTTGACGGGTGACCGTGACGATTATCAGCTGATTGACGAAAATACCTTTTTGCGGCTTGTCATTACACGGATGGGGAAGACGGATACCCACTGTTATGACCGCGAGACCTTTGTTTCGGAATTCGGATATGAGCCTCTTCGGGTGATTGACCTAAAGGCACTGATGGGGGATACGAGCGACAATATTCCGGGGGTCAAGGGCATTGGAGAAAAGGGTGCGACAGAGCTTGTCCGTTCCTATGGCACCATTGAAAATATATATGAAAATGTAGAGTCTTTGGATATAAAAGACAGCTTGCGGAAAAAGCTTAAGGATGGGAAGGAATCGGCGGTTCTTTCATATACCTTGGCGAAAATTGATTGTGACGTGCCTCTTGATGCGGACTTTTCCCTTGACAGCTTGAAACGGGGGCAGCCGCAGGACGGGCTTTTTGCGTATTTAACGAAACTGGAGTTAAACCGTATTTTGGCTCGGCTGAAGCTTTCGCCAAAGGATGCGGACGTGACTGCGCCGGTTCTTGAAGAGATGGTTCTGCAGGGTGCGGACAGTGGGTTTTTTTCCCGGGCAGAGACGGAGGAAAGCGTGTATACCAGGGAGGGCGACGGCGGTATTGTGCTGTTTTCCGACTCTGCTTTTCGGCTGACTGCTGACGAGCTGCCCGTTTATTTTGCGGCGGGCGGGAAGAAGATTGCTTTTGACGCCAAGGAGGAGCTGCTTCTTTTTGACGTGCGTAATTTATATTTTGACTGCCGTATTGCGGCGTGGCTTCTGAATATTGTAGACAGCGGGTTTACCCTTTCGCAGATTTGCAAGAAGGTGCTGGGGCTGTCTCCGGAGGATGCTGCGGCACCGCTTAAAAAGGACGAGCAGCTATCCTTTGACAGTCTGGAGGAGCCTGATGATGCGGGTGCCGTTCGGCGGGCGCAATGTATTCTTTTGTTGTATCAGGAGTTTCTTCCGCGCCTTGAAAAAATGGGGCTTAGTTCTCTCTTTTTTGATGTGGAGATGCCGCTGATTCCGGTGCTTGCTTGTATGCAGAAGGACGGATTCTTGGTTGACGGCGCGGGGCTTCGTGCTTTTTCCGCTGAGCTGCTCCAAAAAACGGAGGAAGAAAAGGCGCAGGTTTTTTCTCTTGCGGGTGAGGAATTTAACCTTAATTCCACCAAGCAGTTGGGGGCAATTCTCTTTGAAAAGCTGGGGCTTAAGAGCGGCAAAAAGACGAAAAGCGGATATTCCACCGATGCGGAAGTGCTCTCAAAGCTTTCGGAGGAGCATGAAATTGTGCGGCACATCCTTGCTTACCGTACTGTGAGTAAGCTGCGCTCCACATATACAGAGGGACTGCTGCAGGTCATGGAGAAGGACGGCCGCATTCACAGCTCCTTAAACCAAACGGGAACGGTTACCGGCCGCCTGTCCTCTTCGGAGCCGAATGTGCAAAATATTCCCATTCGGCAGGCGTACGGAAGCCAGATTCGTGCTTATTTTATTGCCCGTCCAGGGTGCGTCTTGATTGACGGCGACTATTCGCAGATTGAGCTGCGCATTCTTGCCCATCTGTCGGAGGACGAAACCATGCGTGCCGCCTTTATAGAGGGCGAGGATATTCACACACGTACCGCGGGTGAGATTTTCGGGGTGAGCAAGGATGCGGTTACAAAGGAAATGCGCACCTATGCAAAGGCTATTAATTTCGGCATGGTGTACGGCATTTCGGAGTTTTCGTTGGCGGCGGACATCGGCAGCACGCGGGCGGAGGCCAAGGCATATATGGAAGAATATTTCGCCCGCTTTAAGCAGGTGAAGCTTTATATGGATACCTTGCGGGCGCAGGTGAAGGAGCAGGGTTTTGTTGACACCATTTTGAAGCGGCGGCGGGTTCTGCCTGACGTAGCTTCCCCGCATTTTTCCATTCGGGCTGCTGCTGAACGGATGGCACTAAACGCGCCTATGCAGGGCAGTGCCGCGGATATTATCAAAATCGCTATGGTGCGCATTTGGGCACGATTGCAGAGGGAAGGGCTTCAAACAAAGCTGATTATGCAGGTGCATGATGAGCTTATTTTGGAAGCTCCGGAAGACGAAAAAGACATTGCCGCCGCTCTTTTAAAAGAAGAGATGGAGGCGGCGTATTCCCTTACGGTTCCGCTTGTTGCGGATGTAAGCGTCGGCAAAAGCTGGCTTGCAGCCAAGTAGGAGCGGCCCTACGCGGCCGCCCGCTTCGCTCCCCCCCGTCATTGCGGCCACCG
>JGI994J12354_10002429_pt1 | contig 18208 bp, 19 predicted proteins | sample IntmicLarv3ML3BL_FD_12354 | JGI IMG/M metagenome (IMG submission 12354)
CAACGCAACAACTATAATTTTATTATCAACTAAAATCACAAACAACAATTTTATAAGGGGGTCAATCATGACTACAACCGCTGTAAAAAGCGCGGTGAGGACGCGGGGCGATAACGCCAACGCCGAGCCGGGTTGCATGGCGAGCAGGTGCGTAAGCGCCGACCAGCCGGTAATGTTGCAAAAGCGGATTGGCGCTACCACTTATGTGGTGTCTGTCCGTTTCTCACAGACAAGCAGAGAAACAATGCAGGATAAAGTCCTGCGCCTGATTGAGAGCGAGGTGCAAAAGATTACCTAACATTCAATCAGAAAACTGTGCCGCAGATGCTCGTGACCGCCCGAAGGGAGCAGCCATGAGCAGCATCAAAACCACGGTGCTTTACGAGCGTCTGAGCAAGGACGACGGCGATTCGTCGCAGGAGTCAAATTCTATCGCCACACAAAAGCGCATCCTCGAAAGTTATGCCGAGCAAAACGGGTATGAAGCCGTTCGCCCATTGGAGCGACGACGGATACTCCGGTAAGGATTTTTGCCGCCCGAGTTTTATAGAAATGATGGAAGCTGTCAAAGCAAAAGAAATAAGTTGCATAGTTGTAAAAGACTTTTCAAGACTCGGGAGAGATTACATCGAAGCCAGCGACTACATAGACCAGATATTTCCGTTTTTGGGTGTTCGGTTTATTGCCGTCAATGAGCAATACGACAGCAAAACCGCCAATTCAGCCCTCGGCATTGATTTGGCAATGAAGAACATCATATATGACCTTTACAGCAGAGATTTGTCAAAAAAGATACGTTCTGCAAGAAAAGCGCTAATGGAAAAAGGCGATTACATTGCACCATTTGCGATTTACGGGTATACAAACAAACAGGAAAAGAAACGGCTTATTGTAGACCCGATTTCTTCTGAAGTGGTAAAGCGTATCTTTGATAAAGCTGTGAACGGCGAAAAAGCAAGGTTCATTGCCATTCGCCTGAACAATGAGGGCGTTATTACGCCCAACGAGTACAACAGGCTTAAATCCACAAAAAAACAGCACTATGTTCCAATGGAAACAGCACCGTTATGGACAGCCGATATTGTGCGTAGAATCCTGCAAGATGAGAGATACACAGGCAAGATGGTGTACGGCAAGTATACGAGTGTCAAGCGCAAACCCATACTTATCCCCAAAGAAGATTGGGTAATCACTCCGAATACCCATGAAGCGATTGTATCTGAGGAAGTTTTTCAAAAGGCACAGGCAATATTCAGGACACGAAGTAAAATAACAATGCCTGCTGAGCCAAAAAGCGTTATGACAGGTTCGGCAAAATGCCCCTATTGTAAAAAGTCACTTGCTTTTGAAAGCCGATACAGGCGGAGATTCTATTGCCATAATTTCAACATGGGGCTGAATTGCGAACACGCAGGCGTTGGCGAGTCCGTTTTGATTGATACAGTATTTTCTGCCATCAAGCTCAAGCTGGATTTGGTGCAGATTTCCGAAAAACCCTATATTGCCGAAAAGCAGGCACGGGAGGAGAAAACCAGAACTGCCAAACGAGAGATTGAAACCAAATTGAAAAAGCTGAAATTATCACAGATAACAGCACTTGAAGAATACCTTGATGGAAAAATAGACAAAGGCACACTCCAAAAGAGCAAGGCGAGAACGGCTGCGTTGATACTGGAAGCAGAAAACCAGCTTGCGGCACTTGTGATTCAGGACGAACACAGTTTAGAACTGGTAGAACAGCACAAACCCTTTTTCGGGCAAGGTGCTTTAACGAGGGAGATGGTAAAACGACTGATAAAAACGATATGGGTACACTAGCCGACAGAACTTGAAATTGTATGGGGATTTGGTGAGTGCTATCAAGCGTTGGAACAGGGATTTATGCCTGATCTCAGCATATGATTGTCAAATTATTTTTTATGGATAGCTTGATACAATCATATGCCCACTTGGATATTCGTACAAAGCAAGGCATGGCGAATATGTTGGATGAAAGATTTTCGGCTATGGGAAAATAGAGTGGAATTGGGATTTGTTTTAAAAGGCTATCAAAGTAAGTAAAATCAAGAGATTTTCATTTGGGTTTTACGAATTTGGTAGACATTGGGCATTTTTAGTAGTTTTCAGACACAAAAAACAGAATCAGGGCTTCCTAAAAACCCTGATTCTATCCCGTTTTTTACTTAAAGGTACCACCCGGATTTGAACCGGGGGTGAAGGAGTTGCAGTCCTCTGCCTTACCACTTGGCTATGGTACCACGTATATATCCTAAGGTTTTTGCTTGTTTTGGAGTCACCGAATATATCACCCCAAAGCGTAACCTAACCCGATTTATTATTATACCCTTAAGTAATATTTGTGTCAAGTGGGGATTTTGACGGCGCTGTATTTGGGGCATGTTTAATTTTGCTTTTGGAAATAGTTTATTTAGCTTTGAAATAAAAAAAGCGGCAACTGCCGCTTTTTTTGGTTATTACAGAGCGTCTACCAAACGGTATACAAGAAGTTCGTGGAGTTTAAATACTGTTTCGGCATCTCCCGTATATTTAATGGAACGGGGAGCGGTTCTCGTAACGCCGGGAACAAGGCAAGCAGTATCTGCCATGCTGGTTTCTTTGTAATCTATTTCAAATACAACGGTTTTTCCGTCGCCTAGGATTTTAATCGGCTGAATTTCCGCTTTGCGGGCAATGGCTTTTTTAACGCCTTCGTAAATCATTTCACGGGCAACCTCAGGATGGAAGGATATAGCACAGTGGCGGTAAAGCCCTTCCTTAACCGCGATGCCTTCAGTGTTAGGGGAAAATTCATGCACTTCGCGGCAAACAGCGTTATCGCCTACAACAGCAATAAGCGGAATGCCATAAAATCCGGCTACGGCACCGTTTACAACGGCCTCCGTATTTGTTGTGATGCCGTTAAAGCGCATATTGTAAATTTTGCCGCCGTTGTAGCAGTGATTAAGAACGCCGTCAGTATTAAGGCCGGCGCCGGCATGGCCGAAAGCTATGAAGGCATCATAGCCCTTGTCGATATTTTGCATTTGAAGGCTGTCGCGCATGGCGCCGTTAAGCAGGCGGATGCGCCTGTCCAAGTCCTCGGGTATGAGGTTTTCCATATCGGCGTGGCCTTCGCAAACAGTAACATCATCATAGCCCATGTCGAAACAGGCTCTGGCGGCGGCATTAACATCAAGCGCCAGGCGCTTTCTTGCCATAGCGAAATCAGGGCCGCTTCTGGAAACAGATAATTTTGTAACCGCGCCCTCCATACCTTCAATGTCAGCGGAAATATATGCTCTTTTCAAAAAAATTCCTCCCTTATTTTTATATATAGCCTTCAAGCCTACGGAAAAAAGAAAGCTCACAGGCATTTGTTAAACAAAAAATGAATGAAAATTTATTTTGTTGCAAATATAATTTGCTTGAAAGCCTGTCAAAATATGTTTTATATAGCTTGAACAATATCAATGCCGTTTCCATCAGGGTCTTTAATATTGAAATAGCGGTAGCCCCATGGCAGATTCACGGGCGGTGCGCTTATTTCAATGCCCAATTGCATTATTCTGTTGTAATGGGAATCCACATCATCCACCAGCAGCTCAAAGCCCTGGCAGGCATTGTATTTGCGGTAAATAAAATCTTTATCATAATTTGCGGCTATGTACACTCTGCGTTCATCCGGGGAACCTAACCATATTTCAATACGGTTAGGGCCGCCGCGGGTTTCATCAATTTCCGCGCCTAATATATTTTTATAAAAATCAGCCAGTTTTTTAGGATCAGCTGTAACAATATTTATGCCGGCAAGGCTTGCAAAAGAGCCTTCCTTATTATCAGCTTTCTCCATTTATTTGCGCGCAGGCAGAATTTCAACCCAATAACCATCGGGGTCATTGATGAAATAAATGCCCATTTTCTCATTTTCATAGCAGATACATCCCATTTCCTTATGCTTGGCATGGGCAGAATCAAAATCATCTGTAACAAGCGCCAGATGGAACTCATTGTCGCCCAGATTATAGCTATTTTTTCCCCAGTCTCTGAGCCATGTTAGCTCCAGCAGGTGCTCGGAATGTTCATTGCCGATATAAACAATTATAAAGCTGCCGTCTTCCGCCTCTTTTCTCCGTTGCTCTGTTAGCCCAAGAGCTTCTTCATAAAATGTAAGCGATTTTTCCAAATCAATTACATTAAAATTATTGTGAGCAAATTTAAACATATATTAACCCCCTTTTTTTCATTATAACAAAAGGGGGGATAATGTAAATAGGGCGGTGAAAAGTCTAATGGAATTTATAATCTGCGGCTATAGTCCTTGGGTCTTGTCCTTTGTGTTCTGTATTTGGCGATATTCGCTAACCCTTCTACAAATACAGCCAATTGGTAATTATGAGGGAAGCGATTATCCCTGCGGCATTGGCTATTAGCGCGCCTGCCAGAGTATAGCGGGTTTTTGTTATTTTTACGCTCATGTAGTAAACGCTCATGGTGTAAAAAACAGTTTCCGTACAGCTCATCATAACGGAAACAAAGCGCCCTAAATAGGAATCAGGACCGTAGACTTTAAAAATATCCAGTAAAAGCCCCCTTGCGGCGGAGCTGGAAACAAGGCGCATTAGAGTAAGCGGCATGGCTTCCGGCGGAAAGCCAAACCTTTGCGCCAATGGAGAAATTAATTTGCTCAATAATTCCATTGCGCCGGAGCTTCGCAAAATACCCACAGCCACCATCAGCCCTATGAGTGTAGGGAAAACATTAATAACTGTTTTCAGCCCGTCCTTTGCCCCTTCAATAAAGGTGTCGTAAATAGGCACACGATTTAATATGCCGTATAATACAATCATAACGAATATTGCAGGCATAATAAGATTTGAGATATAAAGTATAATCTGCATCTATTCCGCCGCCTTTCCTGCTATTTTTACAAAGATTACGGCTGCAACGGTTGAAATGAGAGTTGCCAAAATCCCCGGAGCTATAATTTCGGAAGGGTTTTGGGAATTATACATGGCCCTGTCGCTTATAATGCTTATGGTAACTATTTGCAGGCTGGACATGTTTATGATTAAAAACGTACACATATCTCTTGAAGCGGTATCCTTTTTTTTGTTGAGCTTTTGAAGCTCCTCCATTGCCATGAGCCCGGCGGGGGTTGCCGCCCAGCCGAGGCCTAAAATATTTGCTATCATATTTGTAGAAATATATTTGACGGCCTTGCTTTTTAGGGGAAGGGTGGGGAAGAGGAATTTTATAAGGGGAGCTGTTTTTTTGGTAAATGCTTCAACGATACCGGCTTTTTCCGCTATGCGTATGAGGCCGCTCCACATGGAAACAATACCCAGCATTGTTATGCAAACATTTACGGCTTCCTGAGAGGATTCTATGGCGGCATTGGTAACATCGGGCAGTTTACCTGTCCATGCAGCGATTATAATGCCTGCTAAAATCATGAAGCCCCATATATAGTTAAGCATATATTATCTCCTTTTTGCTTAAATTGCTGAAAATAATGAATGGCATTGCTTTTCCATTTAATATATATTGATATGAGAAGGGAGACGGATTTATGTTCAGCAGTATAAATTAAATTGCTTTAATGGTAGCTGAATTTACTGCGCCTGGTATAATAAAGGATTTTGACTTTTTTTGTCAAATGTGTTAAAATATGTTTAATTTCAGGAGGGGTGGTTTTGTTATGAAATCAACTGGTGTAGTCAGAAAGGTAGACGAGCTGGGCAGAGTGGTTTTGCCTGTTGAGCTTAGGCGCAACTTGAATATAGATGTTCGCGATCCGCTGGAGATATTTATTGATACAGACCGTATTATTTTGAAAAAATACGAACCGGCAGATATTTTTACAGGCGAGATGGAAGATTTGATTGAATATAGAGGCAAAAAGGTTTCTGTAAACTCCATAAAGGAAATGGCTAAGCTGGCAGGCCTTAAAGTAAATTAGAGCAAAAGTGTTACATCTTAAGTAGGATGTAGCGCTTTTTTGTTTAATAAAGATTGCGGTTAAATCGGGATAGCCCCACCCTAAAGAAGGAAAAGGAGAAGGAGATTATAAATAAATTTATAATCTCCTTCTCCTTTTCCTTCTTTGCCTTGTGGATTTAATTTTGCATGAATAAAAGTATGCAAATTAGGAAAAATAAGTTATGACAGCATGAAAAGTGCAGCCGCACAAATAAAATTTTATTTCAGGGAGGGTAATATGTCAAATTTAAACCAATCGGAGCTTAATTCAATAAGAGAGGTTGTTGGGGGGCATCAAACATCGGCATGTAAGCTGGAAGATTATGCCAATATGTGTACAGACCCCAATATTAAGCAAATGTTTTCGCAAGGCTCGAAGGATGCCAAGAAAAACGCACAGGATTTAATTAATATGATCGGGTAGAGAAAAATCTGATTATATTCCATAAGGAGGACAAGTATGCAGGAAAAAGAAATGGTAATGGATATATTAAGCGGAACGAAGGCAAGTATAGGCAATTATGCGAAAGTTATAACAGAGTGCAACAATACGGCGCTCCGCCAGAAGTTTCAGCAAATGAGAGACTCTGATGAGAAATTTCAATATGATTTATATAAGGTAGCCGAGCAGAAGGGCTATTATCGTCCGGCGCCCCAGGCAAATCCTATGGATATTCAAAATATCAAATCAACATTAAATTAGCGAAATAAGAACGAAAAAAGCAGCTCCCTAGCTAGAAAGCGCAATGCTTCAATGCGCGCTTAGATAGGGAGCGTTCTTTTTTTGCTTCGCTTGCCATCAAAAGCCGAGCGAATATATTAATTTAAATTAGCTTAATTCATGAACGAATAAACCGCTTCTGAGCTTAGGTTCAAACCATGTGGATTTAGGAGGCATGAGCTTATCAGCATCAGCAATAGCCATAAGCTCGCCGATAGTAGTCGGGAACATGGAGAAAGCAACTGTCATTTCACCGTTGTTTACTCTGCGCTCAAGCTCGCCAAGTCCTCTTAAACCGCCGATAAAGTCAATACGGTTAGAAGTTCTTGGGTCTTCAATACCCAAAGCAGGGTTAAGCAGAGAGTTTTGCAAAATTGAAACATCGAGGCTTTCAACAGGGTCATTTTCATCAATGAACTCAGCCTTAGCGGTGAGCTTATACCATTTATTATCCATATACATGCCGAAGGTATGGGCACATTCAGGATGGTATTGGCCGCCGTTATATTCTTCAACACTGAATTTCTCTGATACTTTAGCAATGAACTCTTCCTTGGAAGCGCCGTTTAAATCCTTAACGATTCTGTTGTAATCCATGATATAAAGCTCATCATCAGGGAAAATAACGCTTAAGTAGAAGTTAAACTCTTCCTCGCCTGTGTAGCTTGGGTTTTCTTTTCTTCTCATAAGGCCAACCTTAACGGCTGAAGCATTTCTATGGTGACCATCGGCAATGTAGAGAGAATCAACATTGGCGAAAGCGGCAGAAATAGTTTTAACTGTTTCCGGGCAATCAATAACCCAAACAGTGTGGCCGATACCGTCTTCAGAAACATAGTCATATACGGCTTTATTGTTTTTTGCCCAGTCCTTCATAATGCTTGTAACTTCATCCTTATGCCTGTAGGTCAGGAAAATAGGGCCGGTGTTGGCGTTCATATTATCAACGTGGCGAATCCTGTCCTGCTCTTTTTCCTCGCGGGTAAGCTCATGCTTTTTAATATCATTATTAATATAATCATCAATAGAAGTACAGGCAACAAGGCCCATTTGCTTTCTTCCGTTCATGGTTTGCTCATAAATATAGAGAACAGGTTTTTCATCTTGAATAAATTCGCCCTTAGTTTTCATGTTTTCATAAACTTCACGGGCTTTTTTGTAGGATTCAGGAGCATAAGGATCTTGCCCAACAGGGAAATTAAGCTCCGGCCTGTCAATATAGAGGAAGGATAATTTATTATCCTTAGTCATTTCTCTTGCTTCCATGCTGCTCATAACATCGTATGGCAAAGCGGCGATTTTATCCGCCAGTTCAGGATTTGGTCTAACTCCCATAAAAGGTCTAACAACAGCCATAAAAATACCTCCGTAAAATTATTTTGTATAAGTTGAGCTCGGCCTGCTCATGATTCCATAAACAGGCCGGATATTTTAATATTCTATGGATATAACTAAATTGCTCTTACTTTAACAACGCCTTCAACTTTTTCCACTGCGCTTAAATCCTTAACATCACCGTCTACTTCAAAAATCGCGTAAGCATATGCGCCGCGTTCTTTTGCTATAGAGCCGGTAACAGTGTGGCCTGCATCTGTAATTGCAGCTTTAAGAGCATCAGGACAAGCCTTTTTGGAGAGAACGCAGATTCTCTTATTGCCTGTGCAAGGGAGTTCGCAGTTTGGATAGTTAACAGAGTTAATAATATTGCCATTTTCTAAATACTCTTTAAGCTGATTAGCTGCCATGTAAGCGCAGTTTTCTTCACTCTCAGGAGTGGAAGCGCCAAGGTGAGGGATGGCGATAATATTTTCATGATCAAGAACTTCACCGTTAGGGAAGTCAATAACATAGCAGGAAACCTTGCCGCTTTCCAAGCATTTTTTAATGCCTGTGTTGCAAACAAGCTCGCCGCGGGCAAAGTTAAGCACTTTGAGGCCGTCCTTTGCATTGTTTAACATTTCTTCATTAAACAAATATTTAGTTTCTTTGTTAAGAGGAAGGTGAAGTGAAACATAATCACTTTCCGCCAAAACAGCGGGTATGTCATTTATTATTTTAACCTCAGGTAATTTAGCGGCAGCTTCCGGAGAAAGGAATGGGTCATAGCCTACAACCTTCATGCCTAAAGCAGTAGCAGCATGGGCAACGAGAGCGCCGATTGCGCCAAGGCCGATAATACCTATTGTTTTGCCCAAAATTTCAGGCCCTACATAATCGCCTTTGCCTTTTTCAACTAATTTTTCAACATCATCTTTGCCTTTAAGCGTTTCGGCCCATTTAATGCCTTGAACAACTTTACGGGAGGCTGAAAGAAGACCCCAGATAACCAATTCCTTAACAGCATTGGCATTAGCGCCCGGTGTGTTGAAAACTACAACGCCTTTATCTGCGCATTTATCAAGGGGAACATTGTTAACGCCGGCGCCTGCTCTAGCTGCTGCAAGGAGGCTGTCAGGCAGCTCCATTTCGTGCATATCATAACTTCTGAGAAGGATACCAACGGGATTAGCTTCTTCAGAAAGGATTTCATATTGATCCTTAGGCAGACAATCTGTGCCTATGCTTGAAATTTTATTAAGTGCAAGTATTTTATACATTTAATACACCTCATATAATTTTTTGATTTATAGTGCTTTGGAAAGTTTTTGAATTTGTCTGTATGCAGCAAAGCCACATCAGATGCTGTTAAAACAACTTTCGCCCAAAAATGGCACGAATGTGCCATTTTAAAGGGTAAAGGGCAAAGCCCTTTCGGGGTTTGGGGCAGCGCCTCAAGGTTTAGTACCCCAATCTATTTATTTTCCATTTCAAATTTCTTCATAAACTCGGCCAGCGCCTTCGCACCTTCAACAGGCATAGCGTTGTACATAGAAGCTCTCATGCCGCCAACTGTTCTGTAGCCTTTAAGGTTAACCATGCCCAGTTTATCAGCTTCTTTAACGAATTTAGCATCAAGCTCTTCATTGCCTGTAACGAAAGTTACATTCATGAGAGAACGATCTTTCTTAACTACAGTGCCTTTGAAAAGTGAAGAATTATCAATGGCATCATAGATGATACCGGCTTTTTCTTCATTGATTTTTTGCATGACCGCTACGCCGCCAAGGTTTTTAATCCATTGATATACAAGACCTGCAATATACATGCCGTAAGTAGGCGGTGTATTGTACATAGAATCGCTGTCAGCATGGATTTTATAATCAAGCATAGGAGGAGTACCGGCCGGAGCGTGTCCGATAAGGTCTTCTCTGATAATAACAACAGTAACGCCGGCAGGGCCCATGTTCTTTTGCGCGCCTGCATAAATAACGCCGAATTTGGATACATCATAAACTTGGGAAAGAATGTTGGAACTCATATCGCAAACGATAGGTACATTGCCTGTATTTGGCCAGTCAATTTGTCTTGTTCCATAAATAGTGTTGTTGGAAGTCATATGGAAATAATCGGCATTTGGGCTGATTTTGGATTCATCAATAGCAGGTACATGGTCATAATTGGTTTCTTTTGAAGAAGCCAGAACATTTACTGTACCGAAAGGTTTAGCTCCGCTGATTGCTTTGGAAGACCATTGTCCTGTGTCAATAGTTTCCATTATTTTAGAGTTAACCATAAGGTTCATAGGAAGCATGGAGAACTGTAAAGATGCACCGCCTTGAAGGAAAAGCACTTTATAATTTGACGGGATACCCATAATTTCTCTTAAAAGAGCTTCGGTATTGTCTGCGATTTCAATAAAAACTTTTGATCTGTGGCTCATTTCCATAACGGACATACCGCTGCCGCCATAATTGAGCATTTCTTTAGCGCATTGCTCGAGTACCGGTACAGGCATTATTGAAGGGCCTGCTGAAAAGTTATAAACACGTTCCATAAAAATAACCTCCCCAAAAATTAGTGTAGTCAAAAGATTGTATACTTGATACATATAAGGTGCTTCAATTATAACGCGACTTGTTGGGCCAGTCAAGCTGAAAGCATAAATTATAAAACGAGCTTATAATACATAATAAAGAACATTAAGATAAGTTTAATATTTGAAAAACTGTGATGAAATGTAAAATGCTTATAAATAGCCGAATCCCCCCCGGCGCAATAGCGGCTGAGGGGACTGAAAGTTTTGCTAAAAAGCGCAAAATTTGTCAATTGTTAATTTTTTAAAATATATGTTTACTAGGTCTCTTCAATAGATAGCAGACCGGGGCATACGCGAACAATATTTATGGATTCCTGATGCGACATGCGCTTTTTAAAGCGAAGCATAACAAGAATTGCCAATCCCGAGCCGGTGGGGGACTGTATTATTTCAAAATCATCGACATGAATGTTGTTTTGCTTGCATAATTCAAAAAAATCATTAATATTATCGAAGTCCTCTAAAATAATAAAGAGCTGTATAAACCTGCTGTATGCGAGAAAGCGGGTTTGCAGCAGATCCAAGGGCGCCATAACAACGAGAACAAAAACAGCTGTAAGTATAGCGCCGACATAAAACCCGATGCCTATTGCGATTCCCATACATGCGGAAGCCCACAAAGCCGCCGCGGTGGTTAAGCCTTTAATCTGATGGGCACCTGTTACCAAAATTGTACCTGCGCCTAAAAAGCCGATTCCGCTTATAACTTGAGCGCCAAGGCGGGAAGGGTCTGCGCCGCCTATATTTTCAAAAATAAACTGGCCGCACATCATAACCAGAGCGGAGCCGATACATACGAGGATATGAGTTCTAAAGCCGGCGGCCCGGCGTTTGCTGGTGCGCTCAAGCCCCAATGCCCCTCCGCAGATGAGAGCAAGAGTCAGCCTGAACACAATAGCTTGAAGCGTAAGTGATTGCAGCCCGTAGGTTTCAAAAAAATCAAACATGCCGCCCATCTCCTTTCCAGCGAATATAGACAAGTATAGCAAATGACAAGGCGGAAATCAACAAAATGCACAGCAGTAATTATGCAAAAACAGAATTTTGAGAAAAAAGAGCCCTCGCAGCGAAAGCGAGGGCTCCTTATATAAATAATATTAACAGCGGTATTTTATAAAATTAATTTAGTTTTATCACTATTCTTTGTCCTTATCCTGAGAAGAGCCCCCCACGCTTATAAGCAGATTAGGGTTTGAAAACGCCATGAGCGTTAAAGTATGTGTGTTTTTGCTTTTTTCCAAAGCCAGCTCCTTGCTGTGGATGTCATATTTCAGCATTGTAACTTCAAGGCCTGTCACTTGGCCAAGCTCAAGCATTTTTTCCATAACAACAAGCTGCATTTTTGCTTTTTCAATATCTATTTCACTTAATTTAATTCCGATTTCCATATCTTGGAGGCCGTTGTAAGTTGCAATAACTGCATTTCTCACCAGTTTTTTAGTATCTGCCAATCCGCGCAGAGCCTGATTTTGAGAAACAACAAGCTCATCATAGCTTCTAACTGCGGCAGAATCAATAACCTCACCTGTCATAGGATTATAAGGGGTTCTGTAATTATCAACGCTGTATTCGGCCAGCTTTACGCCGTTTTCAACCTGTTTGATTGTCAAGCTGTCTTTAACGAATTTATCGGCATAGGAATTGAGATTGATTGTGCCGACCTCTTTAAATTTAAGCTCCAGCTGCAAGTCAAATCTTTTGTCCAAATCCTCACCCATATAGCTGTTTAAATCCCTGTAAGCGGCATCGATTGCGCTGAGCTTTGTCTGCCTTGCGTTTACAACCTTTTCATGATCAAGGGCGGCAGTATTATAATCCAGTTGGCTTATCATGCCGAGGGAGAGCTTGAGCTTGGCTATAGCTAAATTTTTCTTTACAATTTCAATACTTTCATCAAAAAGCGCAACATCTTTTTCGGCGGATAAAATAGAGTTGAAATATTTAGTTATTTGATATTCAACATTTTCTTTCTGAGCGTCAATATCCTGAAGGTTTAAGGCGCGGTTCATTTCGGCGCTCATAAGCCCGATTTCCGCTCCGACGAGAGCAGCACCTGTGGTAGCGGTTGAAAGAGAGTCCGTAGCTTTTCTAATGGTTTCATCTCCCAATGATTCCGAATCCACAGCATTTTTTATGGAAGATGAATTGGTGATAGCTTTTTTAGTAGCCTGTTCAACGCTTAAAGCTGTTCTTTCGGGTACAGCAGGTGTCACAGCGCCGAAAGCGGCTACGCTTTGCATTAAAATTAAGGCTATTATGGAAAGAGAAAGTATTTTTTTAGCAGATTTCAAATCATTCAGCTCCTTTTATATAGGCAAAGTTTATTTACACTCAAGGTATAAAATTAATATGGCCAAAATATACTTGCAAAATAATACTAACATATTTTTTTGGCGGAGAAAACAAGGCAATTATTAATTTATTATGTCAATTTATGATTTTGAGATTCATTTTCTTAAACAGTATACGCAAAAATTATCAATTAGTTTCATTTTCATCAATTTTCTTTATAGGAGGCATTTTTACGACTATGGTTGTGCCATGGCCGATGCTGCTTTCTACAGAAACCTTTGCGCCATGTTTTTTTATTATTGCATCCGCAACGCTTAAACCAATGCCGTTGCCGGGAATTTCTTTATTGCGGGATTCATCCGCCCTGTAAAAGCGCTCGAAAATATGGGGAATATCTTTTTCCTCTATGCCTGAGCCTTTGTCGCTTACAGAAATACAGTTCATATTATCTTTAGCAAATACGGAGATTTCAACAGGGCTGTCATTTCCTTGGGAATATTTAATAGAGTTATCAACCAGAGCGCGGAGCATTTGCTTTATCAAATTCAAATCACCCATGACATAAAGAGTTTCACCGGTATTCATAATTATTTCTTTGCCGGTTTGCATAATATCATATTCTTTAATAACATCTTGGGCAAGCTCGTTTAAGCTGAAAGGAACCATTTCCAAATTTTGGTTTTGCTGATATTTAGCAAGGGTAAGCATATTTTTAATTAGCATTGTCATATTATCTGTTTCATCAACAATGCTGTCAATGGACTCCTGCAATATGTCAGGGTCTTCCTTCCCCCAGCGGTTTATGAGATTCGCATAGCCCTGTATGACTGAAATAGGCGTTCTAAGCTCATGAGAGGCATCTGAAATAAAGCGGGTCTGCCTGTCAAAGGCTTCTTGCAGGCGGCTTATCATATCATTAAACGTGTCTGCCAGAACCTTAACCTCATCGTCAGGACCTTGATATTCAATGCGCCTGTTAAGGTCTTCCACCCCTATTAAAGCGGCGGTTTCTGTTATATCGAGGATAGGTCTGAGCATTTTCTTGCTGATATAGCGGCCGGCTGCTGCGGCCCCTGCAATGCCTATCATTGAAATAAAAATGAATGCAAGCCCCCAGGTTTTGAAAACTCTCGCATCAGAAGCATTTATTCCCTCAACAACTACAAAAAAATAGCTGTCTTTATAGGCGACTGGCCGTATATGGGTCAGGAATCTGGAAAGTATTTCATCATGGCGGACTACTTTAAATTCAAGGGAAAGTTTATCAATTTTAATCATGGTTCCCAAAGCGGGGGTTATAATATCCGCACTTGCGCCTGCCACTACAGATGAGGCATCGAAAATAACAGCATGGATGTTGGGCCCCAGATTGAGATCATCAATTTCCTGCTGGCTAAGCATACCCCTCTGCGCAACCTCCGCCGCGAGTACATCTAAGGTTACAATAAGCTCCTGCTTTCGCATATTAAAGTAACCGATAATGGCGTTGGCGGAAACCGTAAAGCAAACGCTTAGTATAACAATACTAAGCAGCCCGCCGTACATAATTGAGATTTTATCGGAAAATCTGGTATTGTAATACCAGCCGTAATTATTCCTTTTCTTCCTTAGCAAAATAACCTACTCCCCGAATAGTGTGGATACTCTTAATATCAAATTTATCGTCAATTTTCGTGCGTAAATAACGTATATATACATCTACAATATTAGTTTCGCCAATATATTCATAGCCCCAAACCTGATTAAGCATCTGCTCTCTGGTTAAAACTATGTTTTTATTTTGCACAAGATAGCTGAAAAGGTCAAATTCTGTTTTTGTAAGCTCAATTGTTTCTTCCTTATATTTAACAAGCCTTTGGGAATTGTCAATTGTAATGTCATTTAAACGCAGAAGATTATTATCAGGGCTTTCGGCGGATTTATCTTGCCGCTTGAAGGCAACGCGCATACGCGCCAGAACCTCTTCTATGGCAAAGGGCTTTGTTACATAGTCATCAGCGCCGGAATCCAGCCCCGCAACCTTGTCCATAACCTCACCCTTTGCAGTGAGCATAATAATCGGAATATCCGATACGCGGCGTATTCTTCTGCAAACCTCGGTGCCGTTTATACCGGGCAGCATAAGATCCAGCAGAATCAAATCATATTTATTGGACTCGAACAGATCCAAGCCGATTCTGCCGTCATGTGCCACCTCAACGCTATAGCCCTCGTATTTAAGCTCAAGCTCTACAAATCTTGCCAGCTTAACCTCGTCTTCTATTAATAAAACGTTTTTTGTGCTCATGAAATTTCCCCCAATTAATTCCAACAGGCAGCTTCGGGCATTTGGATTTTCTCTGTTAAAACTTTAAAAAAGACCTGCTGGCGCATTATTTATCACAATGGATTATATAGCTTATGATTTAAAGCCTTATTAATCAAAGATTAAATCTTAATTAGAAACAAGGCTTTTCCCACAAAAAAAGCGCTTATGCGCAGTTTTTGTAAGAAATAGCATATTGTTGCAGCAATATTTAAGCGGGTTAAATTTCACCTTTTTCCTCGGCAAGCCCTGCTTGCTCATCTTCTCCCGGGGCAATAGAGAGAAATAAGCGGAGCTTAACTATGCGGTTTTTGTCCAGCTCTTCTATTATGAACCGGAGCGGAGCTTCCTCAACAGTTTCGCCCTTTTCAGGAAAGCGCCCTAAAAGCCCTATTACATAGCCGCCTATGGTGTCAAAATCTTCCGATTCAAGTTTTATATTTAAATGCTCATTAACATCCTCAAGCCTGGTGGCGCCGTCAATAATATATTCCGATTGGCCTACGTTAATAATATCTTCAACGGGCTCATCATATTCATCATCAATCTCGCCGACAATTTCTTCAACTATATCTTCTAAAGTAATGAGGCCGCTGGTGCCGCCGTATTCATCCAATATAGCAGGAAACCTTGCCGCTTTCAAGGCATTTTTTAATGCCTTCGTTGCAAACAAGCTCGCCGCGGGCGAAATTCAATACACGAATGCCGTCTTTTGCTTTGTTCAGCATTTCTTCATTGAACATATATTTTGTATCTTTGTTAAGAGGCAGGTGAAGTGAAACATAATCGCTTTCCGCCAAAACAGCAGGTATGTCATTTATTATTTTAACTTCGGGCAATTTAGCTGCGGCTTCCGGAGAAAGGAATGGGTCATATCCAACAACTTTCATGCCTAAAGCAGTGGCGGCATTGGCAACTAAAGCGCCGATTGCGCCAAGGCCGATAACGCCTAATGTTTTGCCCATAATTTCAGGGCCTACATAATCGCCTTTGCCTTTTTCAACTAATTTGGCAACATCTTCCTGACCTTGGAGAGACTGAGCCCATTTAATGCCTTGAACCACTTTACGAGAAGATGAAAGCAGCCCCCAGATAACCAATTCTTTAACGGCATTGGCATTGGCACCGGGCGTGTTGAAAACAACAACGCCGTTATCGGCACATTTATCAAGGGGAACATTGTTTACGCCTGCGCCTGCTCTTGCCGCGGCAAGAAGGCTTGCAGGCAATTCATATTCATGCATATCATAGCTTCTGAGCAAAATACCTACCGGATTAGCTTCTTCCGAAAGGATTTCATAGTTTTCTTTAGGAAGGCAATCTGTGCCTGTTTTTGAAATTTTATTAAGTGCAAGAATTTTATACATTTAATACACCTCATATAATTTTTTGATTTGTTTTTGTTGAGAATAAACTTCGCTTGCCTATAGCCATGGCTTGGCAACGCTTTAAAAATCCTGCCTAAAAATGGCACAAATGTGCCATTTTTAATGGGTCAAGGGCCAATTTGGCCCTTGCGGGGGTTGGGGCAGCGCTCCAAGGTCTGCAAGCCAGCGCCCAAGGTTTACCAGTCCCCCAAGGTTTGATAATCCTATTTATTTTCCATTTCGAATTTCTTCATAAACTCGGCAAGCGCTTTAGCGCCTTCAACAGGCATAGCGTTGTACATGGAGGCTCTCATACCGCCAACTGTTCTGTAGCCTTTAAGGTTAACCATGCCAAGCTTGTCGGCTTCTTTAACGAATTTAGCATCAAGTTCTTCATTGCCTGTAACGAAAGTTACGTTCATAAGTGAACGGTCTTTTTTAACTACAGTGCCTTTGAAAAGTGAAGAATTATCGATGGCATCGTAAATTATACCGGCTTTTTCTTCATTGATTTTTTGCATAGCAGCTACGCCACCAAGGTTTTTAATCCATTGGTAAACGAGGCCGGCGATATACATACCGTAAGTAGGAGGTGTATTATACATGGAATCGCTTTCGGCATGGATTTTATAATCAAGCATAGGAGGAGTACCGGCAGGAGCGTGTCCTATAAGGTCTTCTCTGATAATAACAACAGTAACACCGGCAGGGCCCATGTTCTTTTGTGCGCCGGCATAAATAACACCGAATTTGGATACATCATAAACTTCCGAAAGAATATTGGAGCTCATGTCGCAAACTATAGGTACATTGCCTGTATTTGGCCAGTCAATTTGCCTTGTTCCATAAATGGTGTTGTTTGAAGTCATATGGAAATAATCTGCATTAGGGCTGATTTTAGATTCATCAATTGCAGGTACATGGTCATAATTGGTTTCTTTTGAAGAAGCCAGAACATTTACTGTACCGAAAGGTTTAGCTCCGCTGATTGCTTTGGAAGCCCATTGTCCTGTGTCAATAGTTTCCATTATCTTAGAGTTAACCATAAGGTTCATAGGCAGCATGGAGAATTGGAGAGATGCGCCGCCTTGAAGGAAAAGCACTTTGTAGTTCGAAGGAATACCCATAATCTCTCTTAAAAGAGCCTCGGTATTGTTTGCGATTTCAATAAAAACCTTAGATCTATGGCTCATTTCCATAACGGACATGCCGCTGCCGCCATAATTGAGCATTTCTTTGGCGCATTGTTCAAGCACCGGTACAGGCATTATTGAAGGGCCTGCCGAAAAATTGTAAACGCGTTCCATAAAATTAACCTCCCAAAAAAATAATAATAGTCATAAGTTATATATTATATATATAAATGTGTCTCAATTATAACCCGACTTGTTGGGGCAGTCAAGCCGAAAGCGCAAAATATAAGGCAAAACCGAGCTATACAAATAGAGAATATTTATGCTTTGCGAATATTTGAAAAATTTATGGCAAGCATTTTGGAATAAACAAGAAAAGATAGAGCAATTGTATCGAAGGCCGCAATAGCTTTGCTTAAACAGCGATTAACCGGCCGCCGTTAACTCCATGATGAAGGGCTTAGTATCCAAGGGATTAATCATGTAAATTAAAAT
>JGI994J12354_10002430_pt1 | contig 18195 bp, 9 predicted proteins | sample IntmicLarv3ML3BL_FD_12354 | JGI IMG/M metagenome (IMG submission 12354)
TTGCCNAACCATTATATCAGTGAGGTTTTTCTTTTACTAAAGTTTTTTATCTTCCCCCGGTAGAACCGGGGGTTTATTTCCACGCCTTAAGGCAACAATGAAAAGCAGCCCCGCTTTTTTGCGGGGCTGCTTCATTGTTTGTGGGGTGCATACATTTTAACGCTAACTAACACTTTTTAACGCTAAGGTATATCTTTTAACGCTAACAAGAAATATACGCGCGGTGGGGTGCAAGCCTGCGCAAAAAAAGAGTATACCCACGCCGCATTTTCGCATGAAGCCGACCTGCCGTACAGAATCATTATAGCATAGTGAAACCCAAAAACCTCAAAAACACCGGTATTTGCACAAAAAAAGCCGCTTTTATCAAGCAGCTTTTTTTGTACTAAATTCTGTTAGTTTCTTTGGCGGAGAAGGTGGGATTCGAACCCACGTGCCCGTGAAGGCAACCGCATTTCGAGTCAGATTATTCACATCTTACCGCGTTATAAAATCTTTTTTCTTTTTGCAAATTTATAGTGATATCAATAGGTTTGCAAGTTTTTTCTTTTTTGCTGACATATTGTTTTTTGTGGTGCCGGAGAATTCTCGGCACCATTTTGGCACCATTGGCACCATAGATGCGTTGGATATTTTATGGTGAATAGCTTGGGTTGCGTGCTTTTAGGGCAACATCTTCAATAATATAGCTTGTGCCTGTTGTATGCAGCACTTCATAGCACAAATATGTACAGTGCCACTGCATATTAACATACTCGAAACCATTTATTAATTCGACTATACGAGGATTACTACCATGGTTCATACCCTTTCAAGCTTTTTCTGTTCCTTTGAAATATAACTTGACAAGTTTTCTTACCGTCCATGTATTTTTGCATAGTATCGCCAAGCGTGCCAATGGTGAGCAGAAGTTTATCCCAATGAATTATACCGTCCCATTATATCGGATACAATGTCATTATTGGAAACTTTTTTCGCATCAATATATCCATCAATTGTTCCAAATACACCGTCAACAGTACCCTCATCACATTTTACAAACATTATTCTCTCATCATTTTCTTTGTGGTTCATTAAATCTCGGATTGCCCTCCACTCAATGCCAGTCCATTCTTTTTTGTTGTACTTGGAGCATATAAAGACAACGATAAGATCCGATTCATCTCGGTACAATGTTTGCAGATGTGTATCAAGGTTAGGTCTTGCAAATTCTGCGCGATGATACTCATCATATAACACAAAATTCTTTGTATAATTTTTAGCCAAATCATCCGCTATTTTCGATACAAAAATCCTATGTTCACCTGAAAACGACAATGCGACTTTAAAACGCCGTGCATTTCCTGAATCATTGTTTGTGCAATGTTCCATCTTTCTTTTTGCTCCTTTAGTTATTGTTTGTATTGGGTGTGAATTTTCAATGGAATTCTTTAGCTGCATAACAATGTCACTCATATTTCGCGTACCCTTAATTTCACCACGACTATGAAAGTATGGATATTTTTTTTCAAAAATATTTTTTACATCATCCGTTTTCCATAGTATAAACATGGATCTATCCTGATCGTTCATTAAATCACGATTAATAATCGAATCAATCTGATTACGAACAAACTGACTTTGTGCGGATACCTCATCGCAGAAATAAATAAACATAGGTTTCCCAGAATTAATAATATTTGTCAAATAACCCATATTATCTTCACTCCAACTAATGGTGGCACATGGAATATCTTCATCTCTGCACACTTTTAAAAATTCATGCATATCGGCATCAGTATAGCCGTCAGAAATAGCATAAAGAGCAATCTCACTTTCTTGTTCAACAGTAGTTTCAACACGAGAATAATTACTTACTGTTCTTTGTAATCTATGGCTATCTGAAACATTAATTTCACCTACTAAATCGAAAATGGCAGAGGTGAGGACGTGCAAGGATTGTTTGTTCTCATAGAATATACTTTGACAAATAAGCCCAGACAGTACTTCTCCATGAACACACAAAATTTTTGAGCGTTCTTGCTCCGAATATAACTCCAATACGTTAGCTGTAAAACCATTTTTGCAAACAATTAGCACTTTCGAATAATTGGAATTATTCACCGCATCTTTGGCTCCAAATACATTCTCACTTTGACAAACTTCAGTTCCTTCAATTTGAGGAAAGTAAATACATAATGTTTTGTTTTTATCAACATATATATACTCTCCGCTGTATGATGTATTAACAACATTCATTCCCATTTTATACAACACATCGATAACGTTCTCCACCCACTCAGACCACTCTAATGCATATGTAGATTCACGGTCAATTTTATTCAACGCTTCTTTCATAGCAACATCAACCAAGCCATCATTACTAAGTTTATTTGCTAAACTGGATATATCTCCGTATTTCATTGGCAAATCAAGTGTTCTAAGAAGTTCTTCGCGTTGCATAACACTAATATATCTTCCCCATTGAGATTTTGGAGCATATTTCACAAACTCGGCGGGACTCTCATAGTGTTTGATTTCTTGGCATTGCGACATTTCTATTAGGCTTCTTCGTGTTATACCAAAGACATGCCGATTTTTTAACCTAACCAAATTCAATGGCAACCCATATTTTGTTCGGTTGGATAAAATGTGAAAAGCTGACATTAATCTATTATTATCTCCATCGGCAATTTCTGTCTTTTGAGGAATGCATTGTGAAATAGATTCGATTAAGTAACTACAAACCTCCCCTAAATGATCTAAATCGCCAATGGTAAACGGTATGCTTATTTTTGTCTTTTCGCGCATTACTCTTGGTTCTTCACCACGAAACCAGTGAATTAGAAGAATTGCACGCAAGGCTGCCGTTTCATATTGTGAATCTTTAGGACCGCTCAAAAATTCCTTGAGTCGAGAATTTTCCCATAAGCCATTTCGAGCATCAATTTCTTTGATATAATTTATAATAGCATTCTTTATTTTACTATATATTTGATTATCTTGACTTGGCATCTGCAAGAAACTCAACCGCTGTACATTATCCATAAGACATACTCTATAAAAAATATCAAGTAAAAATTTTTCAGTTTGCAAGTCAAAATAACTATATCCTCGTGGAAGACCTTCATTTGAAATTTGATATGGTTGTATAAAATACATAATAATTGATGCGCACGTTCTGAGTGGCAATGCATATTGAGCCAATGAGTGTCCATATGCAGTTATTTCATACGGACGGTCTTCCATAGGCAAATCATCAGCCCTAAGATTAGGCTTGTTCTCTGTAAATGCAATTTCAGCCAGAGTATCCGTAGATACACTAATTAACTTCCATTTTTTCAAATCAAGCAATATACTTTCAATAGGCTTTGTTTCTCCGTTTGCTTGATAATTATGCCCAAATGTAAAAGCAGAAAATTCCATTAGGTCTTTGGCCATTATCGATCTTTTTGCATTGCCCGCTATATAGTTTAAATAGTACGGTGCAATATCCAATTCAGAAAAATTATTTAGTGCCGAATTTATCTCTTTCGCTGTAGCATTTACATATCTATCCCAACACCCATTTCTCTCCCCTTGCGTTTCTGCCAAAAGAAAACTTTTGCCTTCACGTGTAGACAATCCGAGTCGACCTGCGCGACCGATATAATTTTTATATACATGACCTTCTATATCGTGAGATATGCCATCCTCTTTGACAGTATGATCAAATAGAATAATAACATCCGCAGGAAGGTTTAAACCAATTGCCAATGTAGCTGTTGCTACAATCACATGTATTGAGCCGCTCTTAAACTGTTCTTCAATTATAGCACGTGTTCCTTGAGGCAATGATGCATTATGGTAAGCAACACCACGTTGAATTAAATGCATCATTTTTGCAATTACTTCATCATCGTCTTGCCGACCTAAATCATTCCTAAGTGTTTGACCAATTGTGCGTTCCGGAAGAATACCAACCGAACTTATTGCCTCAGCTAACTTTTCCGTAGTTCTCTTACTGTGAGCAAAAACTATCACCTTAACAGGGTTTTCTGGTGTTCCATTTCTCAGTTCATTCTTTAACAACGACAAAAGAAGATCTACTTTACGATCATATGGTTTCTTTTGTTGATTATTATAGTTCTCCAGTATGCCCTCGTTTTCTGTGGAACTCGATTGATCATCTCTGCTTCGGAACATCACCTTATATGACCCATTAGTCATTATGATATGCTCATACAAATCGCAAGACCTCTGAGAATTACTTATTAATTTTGCATTTAGCCAACTCTCAAGTTTATTTGTGTTACAGTGTACAGTTGTTAATCCCATAATCCTAATATTTTTATGATCCTTTAGAAGTTTAGCTATCGAAAACTCCAGCTTTGCACCTCGCTCCATTTCTGAAACCATTTGAATTTCATCGACAATTACCAATCCGCAATTTTTAAGAAAATTTTCATTCTTTTTTTGAGCTAAAAATGCAAAGAATTTTTCATATACAACTATGGCAATATTGAAATGTCCGCCCAATATATCCTCGTCAAAATTCTGATAATCTGCCGACGAAGGACAGATGTTCCAATCGTAATTGTTGTCCGACATATCATGTCTAAATTGATTGTATTTTTCTGTCACCATCGCTTTAAGCGGAACAAGATATATCACATTTTTTGTCTGTCCAGAATGATGAATACAATTTGCCGCCGCTACTTCTGCGACAAGTGTTTTGCCCGAAGATGTTGTTCCTTTAATAATAATATTTTCTTCACTCCAAAAGCACGGACTATTAAATGTATCCTTTTGCAATGGAGTTAATGAAACGATGTTCATGCGCTTTTGAATGTTATCGACGATAGTTTTTGGAAGAAACGGAGCCTTTTCTGGAAGCTTTTTCAAATCCTCGAATGCAGATACATTTGTCACTGAAATATTTTCGACAATCATACTTTTATCGCCTTTCCTAAAAATGTTGAAAATTGATCATCAAATACCTCTTTCATATCCGACGATAATGCATTGTATTTCTCTCTCAACATATACATGGTTAACTGATATCTGAATGCATCCAGTTTGGTTACGTCCATTTCGCTAACCTCTATGGCATTTCTTATGCATTTTGCTAAAGCTATAATGTTCTTGTAATTTGCAATCCCAATAGAATCAGAATTCCATAACCCAATTGAGTCTATTGGTATACTGTAGAAGAAGCCCAATGACAACATTTTTAGTTTATCATTGAGTTTTTCGTCTATGGGCGCTTTACAACTCATACTTCTAACTATATCAGAATAATATGACGCCTGTTCGCTCAAACGTTTCATTGCGGCATAACCCACCATACAAGCAGAGCCAATTTCTTTGACAGTATTTGCCATTATCCTCAAATATAAAATAATAGCAATTCTCAATCGTCTATCTTGATGTGACGAACTACTTTCAATACACTGTTTATTTTGGCTATCAACTCTTATGTACCTTTTTCTTAAATTGCCTATCAAATTTTTACTAATATGCTTGTTGCTGACGAGGTGACACTCTAATTTAAAAAAATAGTAATGAAACATAGCAAGACGTTCCTGCACGTTCTTTTTTGTAAACAAGGCATCACTTGAATCAATAATACCGTTACAGTTTGCTAACTCATAACAATAGTCAAAATAGTATTCATCTCCAGTTTCAAATTTTTTTGTCAACTTTTCTAATAGATCATATGTTTGGATATCAATAATAAATCCTTGCAACTTACGTCCTTTATCTGTAATTGAAAACGCTTGCTCAAAACTACTATCATCTTCTTCAATTAATTTCCGCTCAAGCAATAGCATACACTGTTCTTCGATAGAGTTTAGAAATTCTACTTGCATTGGTGAATTCAATTTCCCATTGTTTAATAGAGATAAAATTTCTTTTTTAATAACGTCAATGGTTATACTTTTAGGTCTTTGAGGAACAAAAGAAAGTAAATACATCGCAGCTGATTTTGCATCTTTGCAAAACAATCTACTTTCTATTAAATCCAAGCCCTTTGAAATAGCGTTATCCCATTCTTCCAAATGTTCATGCTGAATAATTGTATAAACATATCCTTGTTCACATTTTCCTAACCGGCCTGCACGACCAATGTAGTTCATATATTCATTTTTAGTTAAAGCCGTCCAACCATTTTTGCCATTAGGCTTTGTCACATCAGCCACTATTACTGTTTCTATCCCACTATTTAATCCAAACGCAAGTGATTCGGTTGCAAAAACTATATTTAGATGCCCATCTGATAAAAAATCATTTTCTATTTCTTGCCGCAGTTCAAACGGCAACAATGAAGAATGGAATGATATTCCACATAGCATCATCTTAAAGCACAAATCATCGAAAACTAAAAAAAGATTTTCTTCAGGAATTTGCATTCGGGACAACAAACGTTCTTTTAACTTATAAACATCGTCATCCATAGGTTCGGTCACTAAAGCGTTTTCAATCATGGCTGCATAAAGGGCTTTTGCCTTTTCTATGATGCCCGTCCGATTATTTTCAAAAACTAAAATCCTATGGCCTAAATTTCTATGTTCAATGCAAATGCGTAATAATAAATCTTCGAGCTTACCTGATGTATTTCCAATGTTTATTATGGGTGAGTCGCCTCTGATATCAAATTTGTGTTTTTCGGAATTGGCATTTCCTTTTCGTCTAACAATGTCAGTTTTAATAAGTTGCACCGGGCGCTCATTGCTCTTAGTAACAATAAACCTATTTTCATCAGCATATGAAGACCAATCATAATTGGGCGTGGCTAGGACTACTAATCGTAAGTTTCGCTTATTTTTGCACCATGCATAAATTAAGTCTGCCTTTATACCTCGTTGTTCATCGTCAACTAAGCCAAATTCATCGAATACAACCAAATCGTATTGGTCAAAAAAATTCGGATTCAATGCAGCAAACAAATAAACTTTTTCATATATTATTACTGAAATATTGATATTGTTTGCAATCGGATCTAAAATAAGCCTATCATTTTCGCGGTATTCACTTGTGGAAATTTGCACATCCAATTCTTCACAAAAAAACTCTTCTATTTCTTTTGCTTTTTGATGTGCCAAAGCTCTATATGGCACCATGTATAAGACTCTTTTGTTGGCTGTCATTGCGATTGCCATCATAGCTATTAATGTTTTTCCAGATGAAGTTTCCCCAATAACAAATGTATCTTTCCCTGAATAAAATTCAGGATCTGAAAAGCAGTTATTTTGCAAATTGGTAAAATGCGAATAACCTTTTGTGGTGCAGAAAGCTATTATATCTTCTTTAGTAGATATTGTCCGCATCGTACCCATTCCTCACATTCGTTGTTTTAAATAGTACACCATCCTACTATTTTAGCAATTTTAACATATACTGATATAACCAATTTAATATATCACATACGATACCAAAATTCAACATTTTTCCTGAAAATATTCTAAATTCTGATATAGTATTACAGTAGTTGCGTTAATTCATGTCCTCATTCCCCGGCCGCTTGCGCCTCGCTTGCTCCAATATTTTTTCAATATTTTCACCATTCAGTTCACCCGGATATGCCTTATCAAAATCCACTAAAATATCCTTCGATTGTGCTTCATTCTCTCGAATCGCATTATAAGCACTTTCGAAATCACCATTAGAAAAAGCATCGGCAATTGTTTTTTGTGAAGCAGCAGGAACCTTTGCATTGTCACCATATAGGGTAGCGATGGCCTTATCTATAACATCTTTCGCAATTGGAATTCCATTCTTTTCGTGTTCCCACAAAATACCGGCAATATCTGACAAGTCATTTTTATACTGTCTGCCGCTCATTAGCTTCATTGCAATTAAATATTCGGCCGCAACTGTTCGTACAGTGAGTACATTGGAAAAAGTCTTATAATATACGGACACTTCCAAAAGCTTATCGGAAAAGGAATTTGTCTTTTTGAAATCTGCATTCAGCCATCCATTTGGCAAACCTAATTTATCGCCAACACGATGAATAGCATAGGTCATTGCAGAGGATGCAAGAATGATTGCGTCAATATCATACGTTGCTTCTCGAAACCCATAATTCGCAAGGATTGCCGCGCCGCCGATTAAGATAATTTCAGCAGGAATCTTTGTTCCGTTTAGCTTCCGAAATTCCTTTCCAAGCTCTTTAAGATATGTGTTGAGATTTTCTTTGGTAAACGGCTTATCAATAGACATTACGCACCTCGCTCTCTACAATATTAAATCGCATAAATTCAGGAATGGCCTTTGCATAACTATCCTGCTTCGGTTGATCGCTTCTGCTAAATGCACTCATAGCAATAACACTTGACGGATAAATTGTGTCACACAGTCGAGTCGCGCGAATATCATTATATTCATTGCAGATAGGTAAACCATTTTCTCTGCTCAAATAATCCACCATTGCCAACAAGTACAGGCTTTCCGGATACCATTTTTTTTGATATAGTTTTCTAATTTTACCTGATTCCAAAGTATCAATTATGAAATCAATGTCCCCCATGTCTTTTACCATGTGGCATATATTGCTTTTATATATTTCAAAGCTTTGACGATATTCCATACTATCTGCAAGCAAGTCCTCCATTGTGACGTCAAGGGATTTCGAAAGTCTATAAAGCGTATCACCGGTACAATTTTTTATATTCGTTTTGCCTGTGGTTATTTCACTAACCGTAGTAAACGATACGCCGCTGTCTTTGGATAATTTGTATTTTGATAGATTTTTTTGCTTCAGTAAATCATTAATATTCATAGTGAGAAACCTCCTGATATTATTATAACGAATATTCGTTATAATGTCAAGAGGTTTTCATTGTTGTAAAATTGTATTGGTTGGCATTAAACAAGCATTCATCGTCGAACTCGGCAGACAGAATGGCGAGATATCTGAATTCGACGAACGAATCTGGTTCGGCCTTGTAGATTTCGCGATGGTCTACAGAGACACCGATGTGCAGTTCATTTTCAAAAATGGAGCAGGGATATAGGTCTATTTAATCGTTTGGGATGGATTTCCATTTCTCAATGTTAGATTCATTGCGCATTGATTTGCACCTCCTATTTACTTATAGGCTTATTTTTTGTTGATGCATCGATTGGATTGATTCCATTAATGCCCTCAAATAAAGCGACAAAGCCGTTCTTAGTTTAATCTTATCTTCTTTTGCATGAGTTGAAAATAATTCATCAACCTTTTTGTTATAAACTTCTGCCAACACATTGTGTCGTTGCAGAACATTGTCTCTTGCCAAGCAAAACATATCTAAATATTTTTCATCAATTCGGGAAAATAGCCAAACCATTATGCGTTCTTCTATTTTTGCATAGCCCTCAGCATTCTGTAGTATTGCCGCCTCTATCAGAGAAATGAGTCCATACATAAACACATCGAGTTCATATGTCTCTGCAAGATTAGCCAATTCTTCTACTTGCTCACCAGAGTTTTCGGTGGCAAGGAGATAAAAGGCATTCCCTAAAAGTTTACTAATTTCATTCTTGTCGTTTTCTAATATATTTTCTATCATCCCCCATAATGATATCTTATTGTCAGGATAAATCTGATAAGCAGCTGATATGAACAAGTTAAGGACAAGAGTGGTTTTTTCATCTTCGTCAAAATAATCATAATCACCATAAAAAGCCACTATATCAGATATTTCATCGATGTTGACTATTTCACGCAATGAACTATCATTATTTCGAACAGACGTATATATTCGCAAAAACGCAAGATATTCCGCTAGCTGTTCAAATTTTTCGCCTGCAACCCAAAGGTATTCCACTATTTTTTTTGCATCGATAAAAGTTAACTTTTTGTTGTTTACTGCAAAACGCAAACGATCAATCCAGGTCTTATATAAGCCTAAGTCCCCTGTGTGCGAGTAAATTATACCAGCATAAATATGCATTTTTTCCAAGATTTCTTTAGTGATATAATTTGACAAGTCATTTTCAAAAAGAGTTAGATAAGCATCAAATCCTATTAACGAGTATTGAATCGCATAATTTCTTGAACCAAAACCGTTTGCTTTATCCATATACGCTAATGTAGAAAATGCCGATAGTGGCTCTTGTTTTTTTGCGACTGAAACTATTACGTTGGCATATATTACTTTAAATTGGTCGCTTTCGTCATGCACATTTTCAAAACAATCTAACTCCTTAAGAATTGTGTGAAAGAGTTTATTGTCTTTTTCAGCAATTAAGCGAGACATTGCATAAAACAGTTTAATTTTATTTGAATCATTGTCAAAATCCAACTTGCTCATAGAGCACATTTCCTGCAATAAAGAATTTCTATGTGGATCATCATCGCTCATAGAATAAATAATCGACATCAAAATTCTAGAAAATTGCTCCGAAACTTTATAAGAATATTGCATTTCTTGGCAAATTATTCGAACTTTTTTTAAGGATAGTTCGATTTGTTCCCACTGTGTCTCAACATTAAGGCGTTCTGACAAATAAGCTTGCATGATACCACAAGCTATGTAATCCGTCCGGCACTCTTCATTGCGCCACATCGTCAAAAGCCACTCTAATACTTTATTTTCTGAGTCTAAATGATATGTCAGCAATATTCCAGAAGCAGCCACAGCAACCCCAGTCATAATTCTATCTGAAGGGTACTTAGCGTGCAACCCTTTTATGCTCTCAAACAGCGAATTAATTTCACAAGTGTCTTTTTTATTGTACGCTCGAAGAAACTCATATAACAGTTTGATTTTTGTTTGGGAAAAAGCAAGTGAAATGCAATTGTTATTCGTAAAGTTTTTTATGTTTTGTGTTTGAGAAACACTTAATACGGGTAAAATCACATAACGGTTGTTTGTACTGTCTGGCACCTCAATATAATTCAAATTAATCTCTATGCTGCCATCTGTATTGGGGGGAAGTAGCGCCAAAAGGCGAGAGCATTTTCTTGCGGCCATGTCAATTTCATCTGCTGAAGAAACTGACATGGCACTTAAAAAATCGTTCCTAAAAGCTTCAAGATCAAACGCTGTGTTTGGAGCAACGTAAAAAGGTATCTTTATTGAAAAGCACTTAATTGGTTGTACATTCGCCTGTAAGAGGTGAGGGTGAAAGATAAAAGAAACAATGCCCTTATTCCACAAAAACAATACTTTTTCTGACAACGCCGAACTTTCGCCGAGGTCAACCCACCATCCATAACTTGTATGATTACTGTGAAATGGATGTATGCCTAGTACAGTTTCAGGAACGGAATAACCTATGTTTTTTATTGCAGTGGGTGCTGGTATCCTTTCAGAGTCAAATTCAAAACTCATGAGGTCGTTCAAAAAATATGGATGCGGATAGTTTGCATCATCTGATTGTATAGATAAATACTTCCTTTTCGACATATATTTCGATTTAAAGAACTTCTCGCTATTATCACCTGCATCGTCTCGTTCATAATCATCAAGATTATAAATGGCCAACAAACTACTGCATTTTAGTGCGGATTTTTTCGGTGCTGGAAAATATGAAGAATCTCCAGCCGTTTTCGATTTTATAAAGTTGAGCGGAGTATGTAATCCGTGCTTATACAAAACATTAAACGCTTCGGAATAAAAACGAATAAAGTCGGTGTTTTCAGAGAATGAAATGAACGAGGGTGCTGAGTTTGACGAAATTGTATTAAACACATCACCGCTTCTTGAGTACCACCATAATTGTTTAAGTTGTTCTTTGTATTCGGGATACCACGAAACAATTGAAAAGTATTCTTGTGTAAGTGACTCCATATCAACATAAAGAGATTTTTTACCGTTTCTGGTCATTTCAGCATGATTCTTCTCGTAAAACGCTTTTATATGAGACTCGGCACCTTCATTCGCCGAAAACTCTGTATCTAAAAGAAATGCTTCTTCTGAAAATCCCCATTCCTGATATTCTTCTTGGGTTATGCCTCCGCACATACCAAGATGCCTAAGTGCTTCACCTAAAATAATTTTGCGCGTTTCTACGGAAATAACTGCAGGATTTTGTTCTTTCGTTAAAGCCTTCCCCGCAGAAAAAGAGGTGTTTTGCGGCAATCCAGTTTCAACTAGATCGAACTGATTGTTGTCATTATTTTGACTTTCATTCTTCTGAGAGTTGTCACAATTGATGGTACCATTAAGCAATTCAATCAAACGGTTCAGTTTTTGATCATTGCCTTCTGATATACGAAGCGTTTTATTAGCAATAATTTGTAGTGATTGGATATTAGCGGCAATATTCTTCAAATATATTGTGGTTGTGAATTCATGGTCATTATCGATAAGGTCAACAAGTTGGGAAAATAAAGCATCTACAAAAAGGAGAGACTTTTCTTCTGACATCATTGTTTCAAATCCATGATTGGAAAAAGCTTTTTTAATGAATGATGTAACCTTTGGGGGGTCTGCAGTAACATCAACAATCGCATTTACAGGAAAACTGAATAGGCTGTCCATGATTTCGGATTGCACATCTTTTATCTTGTTGCAAGGACAGTCTGTTTTCTTAAGCTGGTCTGTTACGCAGTTTTTTATAGCCAATTGAAACCTGTCGTAAACGCCTTTATCTTTAGATTGGATACTAGACACAATACCTTCTGCGATTTCTCCAAGACCACCAGCAATAGCTTCGCCCGTTAAACCAGCAAGTAGAATGGTTACTGGAGCTGCGCCACCAATTGCGGCAACACCACCTGTTGCCAAGAAAGTGAGTCCCACCTTAGCGATTTTTGCACCAAGCTGTTTCCAGTCATAACTCATTGTTTATCCCCTTCTCATGCAGCAGCATAGATCATGCGTGATTTTTATTGAAACAGTGAACGACCCCTTGCATACCTCTCTTTGGAAATACATCCCTTTAACGGGTTTTGAGTGCCCCTTAAAACCAAAACGGATAATCGTTAAATTGCATCAAACACGACGTGATTATTTCTATGTATATCATTTTCACCTAGCAATAATAAGCGATTTGAATCAACTTTAAGACCTCAAAATTATCACCCTTTATATGGAAGATTGCGTCACGAAGCGCTACCTTATTCATATTCTTATCAATCAATAATTTTCAAAACTTATTAAAAGCTTATTATATGAAAAAGCCATATTCATCTCCATAATCCGTATTTTTCCATTATTATACCACATTCGACAAAATAAAACAATACTGGAAATACCTCTTTGTGCATCAGAAATGTTTCATTTAAGAGCGAAAGGCCATTTAAGTAATGCCAAAGAAAGGTCTTTCAATTTGGTTATATATTATATAAATGATGTATATATGACGTCCTCGTACTATACGAGAACAATGTTCCGCGATATGCGGAACATAGGAAAATAGAAAGCAGCAAAAACAGCATTTGAGGTATACTTTTACCGATATCGGCAAAAATAGCATATATTTGCAATAAGCGCAATTGACTTTTTGCCGATAATCTGTTATACTAAATACACAGGAATATGGAGGGTTACTATGACTTATTTATCCGTTACACAAATTGCCGAGCAATGGAGTATATCCGAACGCAGCGTGCGGAATTACTGTGCGGAGGGACGCATACCCGGTGCATTCCTTACCGGCAAAACATGGAATATACCTGAAAACGCTGAAAAGCCTGAACGCATAAATAAGAAGCAGGCCGCACCACATACGCTTCTTGACGTATTGCAGACCGAAAGAAAAAACCATACCTCCGGCGGATTGTATCATAGAATACAGATTGATTTGACTTACAATTCCAATCATATTGAAGGCAGTCGACTTACGCATGACCAGACAAGATATATATTTGAAACGAACACCATCGGCGTTGAAAACAAAGGCATAAACGTAGACGATATTATCGAAACATCCAATCACTTCCGCTGCATTGATGAGGTAATTGCCAGCGCAAAAAGTGTCGTTTCAGAAAAATTAATCAAAGAGCTTCACTTGATTTTAAAAAGCGGAACAAGTGATAGCCGCAAAGATTGGTTTGTGCTTGGCGATTACAAAAAATTGCCGAATGAAGTAGGCGGTATACAAACAGCATTGCCTGAGGAAGTTCACGAAAAAATGAAAGCCTTGCTTTGGGAATATAACGCTATTGAAAGCAAAACATTAGAAGATATACTAGATTTCCATGTCCGATTCGAACGCATCCATCCGTTTCAAGATGGCAACGGCAGAGTCGGCAGATTGATTATGTTCAAGGAATGTCTGAAATATGACATTGTCCCGTTTATCATAGAAGAGGAAATCAAACTCTTTTATTACCGTGGTATAAAGGAGTGGGATACCGAAAGGGGGTATTTAACAGATACCTGCCTTGCAGCGCAAGATAAATTCAAAAAAATCATGGAGTATTTTAGAATAGAATATCAATAATGAGGCATGGTTTAGTTCAATGTCCTATTAGCACATATTGAAATGTTTGGGGAGGTAAAAATAGATGATGGATCAACGATCGACTGAATTGTTGGGAGTAGCGGCGGTTATAAATAGTTTAGCATTGACTGACTATCTCGACCCCCATATAAGTGAAGGCGATAAAGAACCTTCTTACGATGGATATGTATATTTGGGTAAAAAGAAATCACAGGGTCTGCGGCGAGTTCATGTGCAAGTAAAAGGGACAAACACTTCTGATATGAGTAACGAATATATCACTCATCCGGTTCAAATTTCGGATTTAAAAAGTTACTTATATAATGGTGGTTCAATTTATTTTGTCGTTCAAGTAGACGAAAATAATGCAAAAAAAATATACTATGCAGACTTATTGCCAGTAAAAATCAATCAATTATTAGAGGAAACAGAGAAAGGAAAAAAATCAGTTAAAAAACCTGTAAAAAGCATAAAATTAAAGCTATTTCCAACAGATAAAAAAGATATTATACAAATATTTACAAGCTTTTATGCAAACAGTAAAAAGCAATATAGTTTCACAGGCGTCAAATTGCCGTCACTCGAGGAATTAAAAGGTCAGAATATTAAAAATCTTGAATTAGCAGTATCGGGATATGGATTTAATTCATCTGACCCATTAGACGCATTGTTTAATAAAGACAATGAATTTTATTATTATGTCAATTTCAGTGATAGTCTTATTCCGCAACCCTTGAAATATTTTCAAATAAATGTAGAACAAGCTTCTACAAATATAGATATGCCTGTTCTCATTAATGGAAAGAAATATTACGATAAAGCTACCTTTATCCGCTTGCAAGATAAAACTGTATTGAAAATCGGGCAAAGTCTTTCTATTGAAGATTTTTTAGAAAAAGGGATATCTACGATATCATATAAACCCAGTGATTCATTGCATCATCGCTCAAAAGATTTGTCATTTATGTTAAATGCACTCGAACATCAATCATTTACTATCGGTGATATTAGTTTTCCACTTGCTCCCAGTGAAAAAGATCTGAAAAAATTTAATGTAGCTGAAGGAAAAAACTATTTAGAATTTTTAGAAAAAGTAATTCATGTATTCAATATGCTTGATGTTAAGGAAGATATTTTGATTTCATCATTAACAGAAACGGATGAAAAAAACCTACATATTTTGATAGATGCATTTTCAGATAAGAAACCCATCAGATTTGAAAAAGGAAACTTTTCTCCTACATTTAATATGAAAATTGGAAACATTAATTTGGCTCTTTCCGCAGTTCCGGCTGGAGAAAACAGTTATGTGCTATACGACTTTTTCAAGACAAAACATGAGTCTTATTTTAAAAATGATGATGGCGAAAAATATCCTATTTCGCAATATGCAATTTTAAAAAGAGATGATTATATAAAATTATCTAATTTGAATTGTGAAGTTTTACTTTCGTCGTTTCAAGACATAAAGCACAATCAGCATAATTATGCTATGGCAAACAATACTCTATTAGAGTTGTTGGCGGCGTATGATAAAATCGGAGATTCTAAAATATGCCTTTTAGAAACAGCAAAAGCTTTTGCTGAATGGTTGATAAAAGAAACAGGGATTGATTTACCAGATGAAATAAGAAAGTTGAATTATTTTCAGGTTGTCAAAAGAGAACGCCTATTAAATCAAAATGAAAAAGAATGCATACACAAAATATTGGAAAACGATACTGCTGGTTCAGATATTCTTGTGGGAGGGTATCTCCTTCTAGGTAATCAAGATATGGCAGAGATTCACTTTAAAAAATTGCCTAAAGACATCCAACAGAATTTAAAAAACTATCCAATATATCGATTTTGGAACAGTCTAGAGAATGGGATGAATTGACCGCTTCAGCTTTCAAAAGTTGTTTCAAGAACGGCGATTCAAACAATCAGAAAAGAATTAAGACAGCCACGGCTGTCTTTTTTTGCGAAGATTTCTAGAAAATTCAGGTATATATTATAGCAGCGTATGGCAACCATCCATACAAAAAACAATTATTTAAAAAGGAGAACCCACATGGCAACATATTGCATATCTGACATCCACGGTTGCTTAGACGAGTTTAATGCACTTGTTGAGAAAATCAACTTCAATCCGGAGTATGACACCCTCTACATTTTGGGCGATGTTATAGACAGGGGCGACTATCCCATTGGCTGTCTGCAGTATATTATGAAAAACAAAAGTATGCAGTTCATTCTGGGCAACCATGAAAGAATGATGCTGGACTATTTCGATGAGGCAAATAACGAAGTCGGCAAAGATATGTGGCTTCACAATGGTAGCGACTCGACAGAGATACAGCTGTTAGCCTTACCTAAGGAGGAACGTGCCGCCCTGCTTGAATATTTAAAGACCTGTCCATTGTATAAAACCATCGACGTAAACGGCAGAGCGTTTTTTCTCTCTCACGCCGGACTTGATGTGAGAAAGCCCATCCCCAAGCAAACAGTCCACAACTTGACCTGGAGCCGTGAGAGCTTTCTTCAAAAACGTGCATTAAAAACGCACATTTGCATACATGGCCACACACCGACGCACTATCTCAATGTAGGCGAAAATGACTGCTCTGTGTGGGTTGATATGCGGCATAAAGATAAGATTTGCATTGATTGCGGCTGTGTGTACGGTGGTGCAATGGCGGCCTTACGGCTGGACGACTTTGCGGTGTTTTATGCGAAGTCAGCGCAAGAAGCACTGCACCCGATGTCGTATAAGGAGGGAGCCATTCCGTCCGCATTTTATGGAAAAGCCAGGTAACATAGGACAGCTCCGGCTGTCTTTTTTTTGCGCAAACCTCCAAAAATTCAGGTATATATTATACCCATGTACAGAACCCACCTGTACAAAAAACATATTTTTAGGAGGAATTTCACATGAGCGACGACAGGAAAATAAGCAACATTTTTGACTTCCTGCAGGACGAAGTAACGCAATCTGACTTGCCCGAAGAGGAAAAAAGCCGTAGACTCACCCTGCTGCAAAAATCAAATGAGAACACTGTAAACCTACTGCTGATCGGTGCAACCGGCAGCGGTAAAAGCTCTACAATCAACGCACTGTTTGACATGAATATGGCGAAGGTTGGCACAGGCGTTGACCCTGAAACTAAAGGGATTGACAAGTACGAACTGCGCAACTTGAACATCTGGGACACCCCCGGATTGGGTGATGGCATCGACGAGGACAGGGAGCATAAGGAGCAGATTACAGCCAAGCTTTCGGAAACAGATGCGGACGGAAATCCCCTGATTGACCTGGTATTAGTCATCCTTGACGCGTCGAGCAAAGACCTTTCGGTGTCCTATGACGTGATCAACAATACCTTGATTCCCGGCCTTGGAAAATCGGAGTCCCACAGGATTCTCATCGCACTGAATCAGTCGGATATGGCCATGAAAGGGCGGCATTGGGATAGCGAACAAAATGCGCCGGATTCGGTTCTGCAAGACTTTTTGACACAAAAAGCAAATTCCATAAAAGAGCGCATTTTCGATGCAACCGGCGTGGAAATCGAGCCGATTTGCTACTGCGCAGGCTACATGGAGGACGACGGACAGCAACGCAATCCCTACAACCTTTCCAAGCTGCTGTATCACATTCTCATGGGTGTCCCCGCAGAAAAACGCATCGCCCTGGCTGATAATCTGAATGGAACCGCCAGCAACTGGGCCAATAACGATGACGAAATGGATTACAACCAGGGCAGCCCCCTGCTTTCCGCTATGGAGGCCGGGGCAGACAAGGGCGCAGTCACCGGTGGCTGCATTTTGGGCATTCCGGGTATGTTGGCAGGTGCGGTTATCGGCGGNATTTTG
>JGI994J12354_10002431_pt1 | contig 18192 bp, 17 predicted proteins | sample IntmicLarv3ML3BL_FD_12354 | JGI IMG/M metagenome (IMG submission 12354)
CACGGTAGCCGCCGCGTGGCCGATTTTATTACCCGGTCGGTTTACAAGAGCGAAGATATGGCCAAAGCGATCGTCTATTCATGGATTGAGTTCGACGGGCTGATGTTCCTGCAGCAAAACTGCGTGAAAGGAATTCACGACCTGATCGTTTATATGCAAAATACTTTGGGTGAGGGACAGCAGGCAAATGCTTTGCTGTTTAACCACTGGCGGACGGCCGAGAACCGTACCGCAGCACGTTATGCGGCGCTTGCGACCCTGTACGGCCCTGTTCCCGAAGACCAGTTCTACCGTGAAAACGCACAGGAGTTGGGGATATCTGACGCGGCTGATTTCCATCGTGCGATGCGGATTCTCGACGATGCGGACTGGGACGCTACCAACGACCTGCCAAATATCGGCTTTTGCTGGGTGGGGGCATGGGACGGCGGCGGCAGCTTCGGATGGATGCCGCGCGATAACGTAAGGCGTATACGGGCCATGTACGATGAGTCGGGAAGTATTCTTGCCGAAGTGCTCAGGCAAACTTCCGCAGGCCCGGGACATGATTATCTTGAGTTCCTTTGCAACCGGATCGCATGTACGGTGGTTTACCTCAATGCGTTCGAGGCTGCCGGAGCTATTCAGGATATAAAACCTTCAAAATCCGGAGTTTATACCGACGCCCAAAAAGGTGCCTACGTAAAAGCCTGTAACGAAGGGTTGCTTATATTCGACCAATACCTCGACCTGCATACGCGTATGATGCCCGATCGTGGAACCGAAGGGACGCTTATCAATACATGGTTGGCGCCTATCCGCGGATTGAAAATACTTCGCAATAAGGTTGGCGGTGTGTCTCTGGACGATGCGCAGGTGCATAGCACTTCGAATACTGCGCCGCCGCTTCCGATATTTATAGAATAAAGGATGTGCCTCGGGGGCCAGAGGTCCTTTACTGCATTGCGAGCTTATGCGCGGCTTTCACTATATTTTATGAATAATATTCGAAACGTACTTGCTTGAGCCGCCCTTTCAATAAAGAACAGGGCGGCTTTTTATTATGCGGATGCCGCACGATAGCGGCCGGAGAATAAAAAACATCTACTCCGGACAATAATTACTATATTTGCAATCGTTTATAGTTATGTTATGATATCCCCGCTCTTAAATTCATCGATTTCTGTCGACTGCGTCATCTTCGGATATGATAGCAGCGGACTTCGGGTCCTTTTGATCGAGCGCGAAGGGGAATCGGACGAATATAAACTCCCCGGCAGCATGATCGGCGAGGATGAAGACGTCGAGACTGCGGCCGACCGTATATTGTTCGAACTTACTTCGATCCGCGGGGTTAACCTGAAGCCGCTCAGGATTTTTTCGCAACCCGACCGTATCAGCCGTTCGGAAGATCTGCGTTGGATGAACCAGATGTACGGGGTCGATACCCGCAGGATCGTGACCGTGGCTTACTACGCGATCGTGAAAATCACGCCCGAACTTCTCAAGCACGTCAAAAAGAGGAACCAGGCTCTCTGGTACGATACCTATAATGTAAAGAAACTGGCATTCGACCATAAGGAGATACTTATGGACGCGCTCAATCACCTCTACAATGAATTCGTGATGAGCCCGGCGGTGTTTCGCCTGTTGCCGGTGAAATTTACGATACGGCAGGTGCAGGACGCATACGAGAAAATATTCGATATGCGGATCGATAACCGTAACTTCCGCAAGAAATTGCTTTCCTATACATTCATTGCGCCGACCGGCGAGATGGAGAAAGGTGTGAAACATAAGCCGGCCCAATTCTATGTTTTCGATAATATGAAATACGAAAGGATGGCTCGTAAAAAACGGAAATCAACGATCTTGCAGTGGTAATCCGGCTTTGTCGGTTGCCCGGGAGTCCGGATATGGAATAACCGTCTTTCGGGGGCGGGTTTCTATTTTCCCCTTTCTATTCCGGAATTTTCGTCCCGGTTTTCTCGGAATCTGTGATATAATCCAGCTGCCATTGCAACTCGTCCGCGAACTCCGCACCGGAAGGATCGCAAGCGTATTCTTTCAATACGTTGTTTATTTCGGGGCGCAGGGAAGGGTAGTGTTTGTATATCTCGCGGATAGCGAATAGGGCCGATGTTTCCCCGGGAACTCCACGGAAAAGGGAGTCGATAAAAGGGGCGAAAGGTTTCTCATTTTCCGTGCCGTTAATTTTTCCGGCAAGTTTTCCCGCTATATAGAATGCTGCCGTGCGCCGCTTATCTACTTGTTCGGAAGACTCTTTTCCTTTCGTGGTATAATTTCCGGCATTGATCCATTCGATACTTTTTTTCAATGCTCCCGGGACTTTCCACAGCAGCGTCATCGACATTTGCTCGACGAGTTCCGATGTTTGGCTTCCATCCATCCATTGTTCCATCTGGGCCGGTGTCATTTGTGCGGGGTCTTCGATAAAAACAGCCGCCAGTTTAAGCTCGCGGACATCCTGCCGCCAAAGCGCCTCGGCCAACTGGTGGTTGGGGGCATATTGCCCGGCGACCTCTTTAATGGTCGGGATGGAGACTCCGTAATTGAGGTTGTAGCTGATCCCGCGTTCTTTCATGGCCGCGCTTACCGCGCCGTTCATCTCGCGGCGAAGGCGTGCCAGTATTGCCAGAACCTGCCCGGTAGTAGTCATGCGATGATTATGGATGGACCGACCGTATAATTTCTTCGGTCGTTTTGATAGCTTCGTTTATCGAGGAGAACAATTTGCCTCCGGCGGCGTTTTTATGGCCGCCGCCGTTGAAATGTTGACGGGCAAGGGCATTTACATCGAAATCACCCTGCGATCGGAGCGAAACCTTTACAAAATCCTGTGTCTCGATCAACAAGGCCGCAAAACGGATATCCGTTATCGAAAGCGGCAGGTTGGCAAATCCCTCGGTGTCGCCTACCTGATGCGCGAAACGGGTTTTCTCTTCCCGTGTGATCGATATATAGGCAGCGTTGTTCTCGGGAAAAAGTTTCATCTTTTCATACAGCACATATCCCAGGAATTTCATTCTCTCCTGGCTGTTGGTATCGTATATCTCGCGGTGGGCTGCCGGGGCATCGACTCCTTTGTCGATAAGGACTGCGACTGTACGGAACAGGTCGCCGGTAAGATTTCCATAGCTGAATCCGCCCGTGTCGGTTACCATGCCGACATAAAGCGCATTGGCTATGCCAAGGTCGATCGCGTGAGTTCCTTCCCATGCGGTTATCAGGTTATATACCATTTGGGAGGTCGAAGAAAACGATGTGTCGGAGAATATAAGATCGAATTGCCCGGGTTCTATATGGTGGTCTACAAGGATTTTACGCGCGTGGCAGTTAGACTCTATTGCACCTGCCATTTTCTCCAGGCGGTGGATCGTATTGAAGTCTTCGCATATGATAAGGTCGGCCGCCGCTATGTACGCTTTGGCTTCATCGTACATTTCGCAATAAATTTCGGTATCATTATTGCTGTCGATCCACGAGAGAAATTTTGGATAATGGTTCGGAACGAAAAAGCGCACATTATGACCTTTCGAACGTAAAAAATGTAAAAGCCCCAGTCCGGCTCCGACCGCGTCGCCGTCCGGATTGCTATGGGAAACTATTACGATNCGCTCGGCCGAGTCGCAGAAATTTTTGAAAGTGTCGATCTTTGCAGAGTCGAAAATATTATTCATATATTTATAGTATAACCCGCCGGGGAATGTAACTCATGCAAAGATACAAAATAACCGCCAGCTATGAATGTTTTGACAAAAGTATGGANGTTCTACCTCGATGGATTCCGCAGTATGACTATAGGCAGGACNCTTTGGGCCATAATTTTGATAAAATTGGCCGTAATGTTTNTGGTGCTGAAAGTTTTCTTTTTTCCCAATATGCTGGGTGGAATGGATAAGGCCGAAAAAGCGGATTTTGTNTCAAAACAGNTGATAGANCACAATAGCGGGCGATGAAGTTTACTTTAATTAATCTTTAATTTTCATGATTTGAGTTGTGGTAGCGAGCTTTTTTGTCCATAATTGACATTATTACAAATTAATTGAAGCAGTGGACATATTAGAAACCGAATATAAACCTCTAAACCAACCTGTATGACATTACTTTCTACTGATCTTGCAAGCCTGGTCGATTGGTCGCGCGCGCAATTTGCGCTTACGGCGATATATCACTGGATTTTTGTCCCGTTGACTTTGGGCCTCTCTTTTATGATAGCTTTCATGGAGACCAAATATGTCCGTACGGGCGATGAATTCTGGAAGCGGGCCACTAAATTCTGGATGAGGCTCTTCGGGGTCAATTTTGCAGTTGGTGTCGCGACCGGATTGATACTCGAATTTGAGTTCGGGACCAACTGGAGCAACTACTCCTATTTTGTCGGTGATATTTTCGGCGCTCCGCTAGCGATCGAAGGTATTATGGCATTCTTCCTTGAGGCTACCTTTATCGCGGTGATGTTCTTCGGATGGAACAAAGTGTCCAAACGTTTCCACCTCACCTCCACATGGCTTACGGCTATAGGGGCCAACCTTTCGGCGTTGTGGATATTGGTGGCCAACGCATGGATGCAATATCCGGTGGGTATGCAGTTTAACCCGGTGACCTCCCGTAACGAGATGGTCGACTTCTGGGGTGTGCTTTTCTCGCCCGTTGCGATGAATAAATTTTTCCATACCGTGACCTCGGGATATATCCTGGCTGCGGTATTCGTTATCGGCGTGAGCGCCTGGTTCCTGATGCGTAAAAGGGAACACCGCCTGGCTACAAACAGTATCAAGATAGCGGCGATCTTCGGACTTGCCAGTTGCGTCGTTATGCTGTGGACGGGCGACCGTTCGGCGGTGAACGTCGCTACTTACCAACCGATGAAGTTGGCTGCTATGGAGGGACTATATAAAGGTGATAACGGAGTAGGGATCGTAGCGGTCGGAGCGCTTAAATCCCACCCTGATAAAAAAGGCCTGCCGGATGGTGATTTCCATTTCAGAGTGGCGGTTCCTAAATTATTGTCACTGATGGCTTATCGCGATGCTAATTCTTATGTGGCCGGCATAGACGACCTGATCGAAGGAAACGCTTCGCAGGGTATCATGGCTACGCAGGAAAAGATGAAGCGGGGTGAGAAGGCTATACAGACTTTCGGGGAATATAAAGAGGCTGTGGTAGCGGGGGATAAGGCCCGCGCGGATTCGCTCGCCCGGCTTTTCGATCCTAAAACCGCCGAAGGCAAAGCATTTCTGGACGATTACTTCGCTTACTTCGGTTACGGGTATTTCCAATCCCCGTATGACGGCGTACCGCCTGTGGCGCTCACTTTCTATTCTTTCCGCATAATGGTGATCCTTGGATGCTGGTTTATCCTGCTGTTTATCGTATCGTTGTGGCTGGTTATCAAGAAAGATATGACCAAATACCGCGTATGGCTACGGTTGTCGGTATGGTCGATACTGGCCGCTTACATCGCTTCGCAGGCCGGCTGGATAGTGGCCGAAGTCGGGCGTCAACCATGGACGATACAGAACCTGTTGCCGACTTCGGCGGCGGTGTCGAGGATAGACGCCGCGTCGGTTCAGGTCACTTTCTGGATCTTTACGGTGCTGTTTACCGTTATGTTGATAGCCGCCGTAAAGATCATGACCACCCAGATCCGCAAAGGCTCGGGAATCGACGATGTTGAACCTAATACTATGGAGGGATAGATCATGGATACTTATGTACTTCTTCAACACTACTGGTGGTTGATAATATCCCTTTTGGGAGCGATTTTGGTGTTCCTGCTGTTCGTGCAGGGCGGCCAAAGCATGATATACACGATCGGCAAGAGCGCCGATGATAAACGAATGCTGGTTAACAGCCTGGGCCGCAAATGGGAGCTTACCTTTACTACCCTTGTTACTTTCGGGGGAGCATTCTTCGCTTCGTTTCCGCTTTTTTACAGTACCAGCTTCGGTGGCGCTTTTTACGTATGGATGGCGATACTTCTTGTGTTTGTGATCCAGACTGTGGGCTACGAATTCCGGAGCAAAGCGGGGAATTTCCTGGGTGTTAAAACCTATGATGCGTTCCTGTTTATCAACGGATGCCTGGCTCCCTTTCTTCTTGGAGTGGCGGTTGGCACGTTCTTTACCGGAGCAAATTTTACGGTTAATTTTGCCAATATCAGTAATCTCGGCGGTACGATGACCATATCGGAGTGGACTACGCCGTGGCGCGGACTCGAAGCGGTTCTCGATTACCGTAACCTCGCTCTGGGATTTGCCGTGCTTTTCCTTGCCCGAAGTTTGGGACTGCTCTATTTTATCAACAATATAGACGATAAAGAAATATATGACCGTTCGCGCAAAGAGCTGTGGATCGAGGCGATTGCTTTCGTGGTTTTCTTCCTTGTTTTCCTTATCAGCATTCTCTTCTCTGGCGGCTGGCAGTCGGATACGCAAGGTGTTATTTCGATCGTGCCTTACAAATACTTCCACAACCTGTTGGAAATGCCGGTCGCATTGGTCGTACTGCTTTCAGGAGTAGTAGCGGTGCTATGGGGTCTGGGCTCGACGTTACTTACCACCAGCCGTAAGGGCATATGGTTCGCCGGTTTCGGAACTGTATTTACTGTGCTGGCGCTGCTTTTGACCGCGGGTTGGAACAATACATCGTATTACCCTTCGCTCGCCGATACGCAGAGCTCGCTTACCATATTCAACAGCAGTTCGTCGAAGTTCACACTCTCTGTAATGAGCGTGGTTTCGATACTGATCCCGTTTGTGGTGGCCTATATCTGGTATGTCTGGAGGCAGCTCAACAAGGTTCCTGTGACTCGTGCGGAGATGGAAGGAGACGATACCAAGTATTAGTTTATTAACAGCCTGCCAACAAGGAACTAACAAACAGTTCACAAAATGGCAGGCTGTGAATAAAACTTTAAGTCAACTTAAAGAAAAGATCACAATATAATCGCTCTTAAAGTGTTATTGACATATATGCATAAAACTTTGTAATAATAAGTTTTTGGTAATTGTTAATCTGGGAATAATATAGTATATTTAGCTTTTCAACAAAAGAAGAAAGTTATGTCAGAGAGCGAAAAAACAAGATATTCGGACGCAGAGCTGGCCGAATTCAGAGAAATTATACTGGACAAACTCGCGAACGCCAAAGTCGATTACGACCTGCTTCGTGCGACGATAACCCACGCGGAAAGTAACGGTACTGACGATACTTCGCCTACCTTTAAGATACTTGAGGAAGGAGCGGCCACGTTGTCCAAAGAAGAGTCGGGAAGGCTGGCGCAGAGGCAGCTGAAATTTATCCAGCATCTCGAAGCGGCGTTGGTGCGTATCGAGAACAAAACTTACGGTATATGCCGGGAAACAGGTAAGCTGATCCCTAAAGAACGCCTGAAGATCGTTCCGCACGCTACCCTTAGTATAGAAGCTAAAGAGGGACCGACGAGATAGTCGTTTGAAAAATCACTTGAAAAGGAGATATGAGTAATCCCATGGGGTTCTTGTAGTCTCCTTTTTTGTTTAGAGTTAAATATCGTACCTTTGCGGCGATAAAAAAATAAGAAATTATGTCTTACAACCTTTTGAAAGGAAAGAAGGGCCTCGTATTCGGGGCGCTCAACGAAAAATCGATAGCATGGCAGGTCGCCGTCCGCGCGATAGAAGAGGGCGCCGAAATTGTCCTTACAAATACGGCTATAGCCGCCCGTATGGGCGATACCCATAAACTGGCCCAGATGTATAACGTACCGTTTATTCCGGCGGATGCTACAAGTGTCCCCGATATCGAAAACCTTGTCGAAAAGACTATGGAACATTTCGGCGGTAAGTTCGATTTCATGCTTCACTCGATCGGGATGTCGCCTAACGTCCGCAAAGGCCGCAAGTATGACGACCTGGACTATGACTTCCTGCAAAAGACACTTGACATATCGGCAATTTCGTTCCACAAGATAATGCAGGTGGCCCGCAAGAAAGACGCGATCAACGATTGGGGTTCTATCGTGGCCCTTTCGTATATCGCCGCCCAACGCACTCTTTATGGATACAACGATATGGCGGATGCGAAAGCCCTGTTGGAGTCCATAGCCCGCAGCTTCGGGTATATATACGGGCGTGAACGCAAGATTCGCGTAAATACCGTATCGCAATCGCCTACGCCTACCACGGCCGGTAGCGGTGTCATGGGGCTCGACGGACTGATGGATTTTTCGGAGCGTATGTCTCCGCTGGGTAATGCTTCGGCGCTGGATTGCGCGAACTATGTACTTACGTTGTTTTCCGACCTGACCCGTAAGGTGACTATGCAGAACCTGTATCACGACGGGGGGTTCGCCAGTATGGGTATGAGCCGCCGGGCGATGAAGATTTATAACCAGAGCCTTGAATCCGAAGTAAAAGCTTACGAGGAGCAGAACATGGAATTCCTCGATGTTTCGCGCAGGCTGAAATAGTAATGAACTACCCCGGGGCAAGCCCCGAGGAATTCTTTTGATTAATGACGGTTAAACTACCTCGCAGCAGAGCTGCGAGGTATAATATAAGGAACTGCGCCCCGCAGCCACAGATATGAAAAAGAAAATGCGAAGCAGAGCTTCGAGGAATTAGGCCTCGAATTTTATTAAGATTGCCAGCATTTTTGTCGGATAAGATAAGGCAGGCATCCCGATCGGGATGCCTGCCTTTGTTTACGCCTTTGTTTGCAACAATAGTATATTGTGTATAGTTTGTGGACTGTTTCTTGGTTATTTGCCTGTTGTTGACAGGGCATAAACATATTGCTGACACTTTATTGACAATTTTTATCCGGGATTGATCCGGGCCGAAACAAATAAAGGGATTCCCATGCCGTTGCCGGCAGGGAATCCCTTTGTGGTTGTCTTCTGGGTGATAGGATACCCCTCGGGAGGGAAATCCGGTCGGATCAGACTTTGATTTCTACTTCAACGCCGCTAGGAAGTTCGAGTTTCATCAGGGCGTCGATAGTCTTTGGAGTAGAGCTATAGATGTCCAGAATCCTTTTGAAGGTCGAAAGCTGGAACTGTTCGCGAGACTTTTTGTTTACGAAAGTCGAACGGTTGACAGTGAAGATTTTTTTGTTGGTAGGAAGCGGAATCGGGCCGCTTACTATCGCGCCTGTCGATTTGACAGTCTTTACGATCTTTTCGGCTGACTTATCAACCAAATTGTGGTCGTATGATTTGAGTTTTATTCTAATTTTCTGACTCATTTGTTATTCGATATCTTTAAGTTTACCACTTGATTTTTCAATTATCTCTTTGGCCAGGCCGCCAGGAACTTCGGCGAAGTTCGAGAACTCCATCGATGAGGTGGCGCGTCCCGAAGAGATAGTACGGAGAACGGTAACGTACCCGAACATTTCCGATAGGGGAACTTTGGCTTTTACCACTCGGGCCGTGCCTTTTTGTTCCATTCCCTGGATTTGTCCGCGACGTTTGTTAAGGTCGCCGATTATATCACCCATGTTTTCTTCAGGGGTAACAACTTCAACGGCCATAATAGGTTCCATGATAACCGGGCCTGCACTGACTGCCGCGTGGCGGAAGCCGTTACGTGCCGCGATTTCGAATGAAAGTGAGTCGGAGTCCACGGGGTGGAAAGAACCGTCGAGAAGGGTTACTTTCATGCTGTCGATCGAATAACCGGCAAGCGCTCCGTTAGACATTGCTGTCGCAAATCCTTTCTGTACGGATGGGATGTATTCTTTTGGAATATTACCACCTTTAACTTGATCGACAAATTCAAGACCGACTTTTTCTTTATCTTCGGACGGGCCGATAGTAAAGATAATGTCGGCGAATTTACCGCGACCACCTGTTTGTTTCTTGAATACTTCGCGATACTGTACAGTTTTTGTCAACGCTTCTTTGTAGTTAACCTGAGGAGCGCCCTGGTTGATCTCTACACCGAATTCGCGCCTGAGACGGTCAACTATGATTTCAAGGTGAAGCTCGCCCATGCCGCTGATTACGGTCTGGCCCGAATCTTCGTCAGTCTTAACTGTGAAGGTCGGGTCTTCTTCTGCAAGTTTGCTTAGGCCAACTCCGAGTTTGTCGAGGTCCTTTTGGGTTTTTGGCTCTACCGCAAGACCGATAACCGGTTCGGGGAAAGTCATAGACTCTAGGACTATAGGGTTTTTCTCGTCGCAAAGGGTATCACCGGTACGAACATCCTTAAAACCTACGGCAGCGGCGATATCACCGGCGCCTACGAATTCGATAGGGTTCTGTTTGTTGGCGTGCATCTGGTATATACGCGAGATACGTTCTTTTTTACCCGAACGTGTGTTGAACGCGTAAGAACCTGCGTCGAGTTTACCTGAGTAAACGCGGATAAAACCAAGACGGCCTACGAATGGGTCGGTGGCGATTTTGAACGCAAGCGCGCAGAAAGGATCGCTTTCCGAAGGTTTACGGGTAACTTCGTCTCCGGTCGATGGGTTGGTCCCCACGATGGCTTCAACGTCCATTGGAGAGGGAAGGTATGCTATAACCGAGTTAAGAAGCAACTGTACACCTTTATTCTTAAACGACGAACCGCAGAGCATCGGAATAACGCTCATGTTGATTGTCGCTGTGCGAAGCGCTCTGATGATTTCGTCGGGAGTGATCGAATCCGGATTGTCAAAGAATTTCTCCATAAGGGCGTCGTCCGATGCGGCAACTTCCTCGATGAGGTTTGCGCGTGCTTCGGCAGCTTCCGCTGCCAGTTCTGCGGGGATTTCCTTAATGTTGTAGTTATCACGGACTGTCTTGTCGTCGAAATAGTAGTAAGCTTGGTTGTATACTAGGTCGATAACGCCTTCGAATTTATCTTCGGCTCCGATCGGGAGTACCACCGGTATAGCGTTAGCTCCGAGGCGTTCTCTGATCTGTGCGCAGACAGCAGCGAAATCGGCTCCTGTACGGTCCATCTTGTTTACATAACCGACACGCGGTACTTTGTACTTGTCGGCCTGGCGCCATACGGTTTCGGACTGGGGTTCTACGCCACCTACGGCGCAGAAAGTAGCTACCGCACCGTCGAGTACGCGCAGTGAACGCTCCACCTCTACGGTGAAGTCAACGTGGCCGGGGGTGTCGATAATGTTGATCTGGTATGTGTCGTCGCTGTAATTCCAAAAGGCTGTGGTTGCAGCGGATGTGATTGTGATACCACGTTCCTGTTCCTGTACCATCCAGTCCATAGTGGCGCCACCTTCGTGGACTTCTCCGATTTTGTGTGTTTTGCCGGTATAGAATAAGATGCGCTCCGATGTGGTTGTTTTACCTGCATCGATGTGCGCCATAATACCAATGTTACGAGTGTATTTGAGGTCTCTTGCCATTTATTTGATCTTTCTATTTTTACCGACTTAGAATCTGAAGTGGGCGAATGCTTTGTTGGCTTCCGCCATACGGTGCATTTCCTCTTTACGTTTAAAGGCTCCGCCTTCTTCATTGAATGCCGCCATTATTTCGGCTGCCAACTTTTCGGCCATAGAGCGGCCGGCTCTTTTCTTTGAGAATTGAAGCAAATAACGGATGCTCAGGGCGACTTTACGCTCCGGGCGAACCTCCATTGGAACCTGGAATGTTGCACCTCCGACACGGCGGGACTTAACTTCGACCTGCGGTGTGATGTTTTCGAGTGCTTTTTTCCAAATTTCGAGAGGGCTTTTTTCGTTATCCTTCATCTTCTCACCTACAATATCCAATGAATCGTAAAAGATATTGTATGCAATACTCTTCTTTCCGTCCAACATCAGGCTGTTGACGAACCTTGTTACAAGAACGTCTCCGTACTTGGGGTCTGGAAGTAGAATTCGCTTTTTAGGCGTTGCTTTTCTCATCTTGTGTTTTCTCTTTTTTAAAAGTTAGATTATTTTTTTCCTGCTTTAGGACGTTTAGTGCCGTATTTAGAGCGGCGCTGTGTACGTCCGTCCACTCCTGCCGAGTCAAGTGCTCCGCGCACGAGGTGGTAACGAACACCGGGAAGGTCTTTTACACGTCCTCCGCGTACAAGCACGATCGAGTGCTCCTGGAGGTTGTGGCCTTCACCTGGGATGTAAGCATTGACCTCTTTACCGTTGGTCAGACGTACACGGGCTACCTTACGCATAGCCGAGTTTGGTTTTTTAGGAGTAGTGGTGTAAACACGGACACATACTCCACGACGTTGAGGGCACGATGCTAGCGCTGGAGATTTACTTTTCTCCACGATCTCGGTGCGTCCTTTCCGTACAAGTTGTTGGATTGTTGGCATGTTTTCGTTTGTTCTTTTGTTTTTTATATTACACAAAATCGGTGTGCAAAGGTATTCATTATTTTTTAAAAGTCAAGATGTTTATTGTATTTTTTGCCACTAACACTCTAATTAGCCGGCTTTTTGTATGATTTTAATAGTCGGCACCTATCGATATAAAGAGTGGAATCTTGTTGGCTAACGCCTCGCAGGCGTGATTGCCAATTTGTAGAGTGGGGGTAAATAACGGGCAATAATGCTGCTTAAAGGATAGTTTTTTTACCTTTGCATAAGGCAAAATGGAACAGATATGCAATACGACTTTCAAGAAATATGTAATAAGGTAATCGAGGCCGCCCGCCGTGCCGGTGAATTCATAGCCGCCGAGCGCAAAGTATTCACTTACGGCAAAGTAGAGATGAAGGGCGAACAGGACCTTGTGTCTTATGTCGATAAGACCGCCGAGGGAATGATAGTGGAAGCGCTCGGCGGGATTATTCCCGGTGCGGGATTCATAGCAGAAGAGGGCACGGCATCTGATAGTCAGGTTTCCCAAAGCCGGTTCAAGTGGATTATCGATCCGCTCGACGGAACTACCAATTTTGTCCACGGGATGCCGCCATATTGCGTGAGTATCGCACTGGCCGAAGATGATAAGGTCGTTGTAGGGGTGGTCTACGAGGTTACCATAGGCGAATGTTTTTATGCATGGAAAGGTTCGCCGGCCTATCTTAACGGGGAACAAATCCGCGTGTCGGACGCGGCGGATATGAAAAATTCGCTTGTGATCACGGGGCTCGCTTACGATACCAGGAAACTTATCCGAGATTTTATCCGTCATTTCGAATATTTCAATTTGAACACCCATGGAGCAAGACGGCTGGGTTCGGCCGCTACCGACCTTGTGTATGTCGCCGCCGGCCGCGCAGAGGCTTTCTACCAGGCAAACCTCTCGCCATGGGATGTCGCGGCCGGGGCTTTTATAGTGAAGCAGGCGGGTGGCATAGTTACCGATTTCGGCGGCGGGGACGACTGGCTTTTCGGACGACAGATAATTGCCACAAATAATAAATTATATACCCAATTCTTTGAAAGAATTACTTCTGCGGACGATTAAACTTTGTCTGTAATACCTGTTAAATGTTAGTTTACCATATAATATATCCTTTGGCGTGTTTAATAGGATGGCTGCCTTATAAAGTGCAGTTCCTATTGTCGGACATAATACGCTGGATGTTGCATAGGGTCGTCGGTTACCGCGTGAAAGTAGTGCGTAAAAACCTTAAAGATTCGTTTCCCGAAAAGAGCGATGCCGAACTGCGGGATATCGAGAATAAGTTTTACAAACATCTGGGAGACGTTTTTCTTGAGACGATGTCGATGGCTTCGGCCTCGCCCCGGCAAATTTGTCGCCGGATGGAGTACACTAACCTCGATGAGATAGAAAGAGCTACCCAGGGACGGACGTGGATATCGGCTATGGCGCATTACGGGTCTTGGGAATATACGATAAACTATGCATTGCAAACCAGGCATGATGCGGTTTTGGCAGTTTATCGCCCTTTGGCCAGCAAAGGTTTCGACAAATATTATAAGGTTACCCGCAGCCGCTTCGGGGTCATTCCTGTTCCTATGAAAGAAATTCCCAAAGAGATACTTCGCAGGCAAAAAGCAGGCAGTGCGGTGGCGGTGGCGATGATTGCCGACCAAACCCCTCCGAAACCTGCCATCCAGAACTGGACAATGTTCCTCGGGCGGGAGACTCCGTTTTTTGTAGGCATGGAAAAGATGGCGCTCAAATACCATCTCCCGGTGGCTTTCCTGCGTGTCGATAAAGTGAAACGTGGATATTATAAGGCCCGGTTCGAGATTATTTACGACGGCGACGAGCCGGTAGCCGAACATGAGATTACCGGCCGTTACGCAGCGAAACTCGAAGAGATGATACGGCACCGGCCCGAACTCTGGATGTGGTCGCACCGCCGTTGGAAACACAAAAAAGAAGATATGGCATGAAAAGCATAGCCGTAGTCATACTGAACTGGAACGGACAGGAGTTTCTCGAACGTTTTCTCGGGAACATTGTCGCGCGCTCGGCGGTGGGCGGTTTTTTTGTGCGGATCATAGTGGCCGATAATGGTTCGGACGATGGTTCGGTACAGTTTGTGGCCGAAAACTTCCGGGATGTGGAGTTGATTACGCTGGAGCACAATTACGGCTTTACGGGCGGATATAACAGAGCCCTGTCTGACCTGGACTCGGATTATTATGTCCTGCTGAATTCGGATATAGAGGTGACGGATGGATGGTTGGTGCCGCTTGTGGAGATGATGGAGTCCGACGATACGATTGCTGCGGGGCAACCCAAAATAAGGGCGTTCAATAACCCTGACCATTTCGAATATGCAGGAGCCTCGGGAGGTTTTATCGATACTCTCGGTTACCCGTTTTGCCGGGGACGACTTGTCGGGGTGAGCGAACAGGATACGGGACAGTACGACGATGTCCGCGAGATTTTCTGGGCCACGGGTGCGGCGATGATCATCCGGGCGGGTCTTTACCATTCCAGCGGTGGGCTGGACGAAAACTTTTTTGCGCATATGGAGGAGATCGACCTTTGCTGGCGATTCAAAAGAAGGGGATATAAGATAGTGGTTGTGCCTTCGTCGGTTGTTTACCATATCGGAGGAGGAACCCTACCCGCATGGTCGCCCCGCAAGACATACCTGAATTTTCGCAATAATATAGCGATGCTATATAAGAATCTTCCCGTGTGGCGGTTTATTATTGTGCTGATGGCAAGGATTTGTACCGATGCTCTTCGTATGTTTACATATCTCTTGCGGTTGAAGATGGATTTTGCGGCTGCAATTTTCTGTGGACACCGGGATTTTTGGCGGATGCGCCGTAAGCTCAAAAGTCATTCCGAATGGGGATTCGGCCCGGTAGGGTCGGTTTACCGTGGCAGCATTGTGATACGGTATGTGCTGGGGAAAAAACATTTCGATCACCTGATGTAAATCGATAGTGAAAGCCGAGTGACAAAACGAACTGAATCGAAGATGCAGTGAGATTTATCCGAGGTGCATCCTATGATTCTCTAAGAATATTATATTTATGAAACTCTCTATATTGGTTTTTTTGTTTTTGCTTATTTCCTGCGGATCGGGTAAAGCCCCTGCAGGTAAAGGATCGGGAGCAGAAAATACAAAGACGCAGAAACAGATTCTTGCGAGCGTTTCTCCCTCGTATGATACCAAAGTAAATCCGGGAGAACAGGTCGAAATAGGTTTTAAGGCCGTCGATGGAGTGGATTCGGCGCGCGTCATCGTGGGTAAGGAATTTATCGGGACTTTGTTTTCAGAATCAGAAAGAATAGCTTATGTGGTTCCGGAGGCAAAACTCGGCCCCGTTCTTTACAATGTCGAAGCTTTTAAGAACGGAGAGTCTCAATCGATAGTCGGCCAGTTTGTGGTGCTGTCGGGAATAACCCCCGCGAAATATAAGGTTCGCGTGATAAAAGAATATCCGCACGATCCGGGTTCGTACACTCAGGGATTGCTGATCCATAACGGCGTGCTTTACGAGAGCGCAGGGGAGTACGGGAAATCGTCGCTTCGGAAAGTGAACCTGGCTACGGGGAAAGTGCTTAAGAAAACCGATCTGGAAAAAGAATACTTTGCCGAGGGCCTGGCTCTTCTGTCGGGGAAGCTATATCAACTGACATGGCAGGAGCAAAAGGGTTTTGTTTATAATTTGGAAGACTTTTCCGTGGCCGGCGAGTTCTCTTACACCGGAGAGGGCTGGGGTTTGGCTACCGACGGATCGAAATTGTTCATGACCAACGGGAGCGAAAAAATTACCGTTCATAATCCTGAAGGATTTACCAAAGAGAGAACCATAGAGGTGTACGATAATAATGGCCCCGTAAGGATGCTTAACGAAATCGAGTGGATCGGCGGTAAGATATGGGCGAATGTATTTATGACTACGCGCATAGCGATTATAGACCCGGCGACGGGAGCCGTTGAGGGGTACGTGGATTGCTCTTCTTTGGAAAGCCGGGTGGGTAACCCTCTCGCTGCCGAAGTATTTAACGGGATCGCCCTAGATCCGGCCAGCGGGAAAATCTATGTGACCGGGAAACATTGGGATAAACTCTTTGAAATTAAATTGGATAATTAGTAATAGGGGATGATATGAAAATAGCTCTTGTGCAACAGAATTACTCTATCGGGGATTTTTCGGGAAACTCACGAAAAATGCTCGAAGCTATCGAATACGCTGCTTTGGGCGGTGCGGAAATGGTTGTATTCCCTGATGGCGCCCTTACAGGTTCCCCGCTTATGGGACTTGTCGATTATGAAGATTTCCGGAAAAGGACATATTCTGCGATCAATGATTTTGCAGAGACTGTTCCGAAAAATATAGATATAGTTTTCGGTATCCGCGAGGCTATTCCCGAAGCAGAAAGATGCCTTGTGTGTATATGCGGAGGTGAGGTTAACTGCCTTGCCGACAAAAGGATATCCCGGGATGGGAATGAGGTCGTCCTTAATACGAAATCTATTCCGTTCAGTCACAGGGTTGCCGGGCAGGTTTTCACTGACGGCAGCCGCATAGCTTCAAAGGAGAATGTTATAATGGTCAAAGTTAATCAATGCGGCGCCTCGACCGATACGATATACTATGGAGGATCCTATCTCTGTATGCCTGACGGCAGGTCTTGCAAACTACCTCTTTTCAAGGAGCATATCGAGGTAATCGATACTGAGTCGATGGGGCATGAAGATTTGGACTGGGGTGATAAAACATCGCAGGTGAATCAGGCTTTGGTGATGGGGATTAAAGATTATTTTGCGAAGAACGGCTTTAAGGAGGCCTGTATTGCTCTCTCGGGCGGTATCGATTCAGCTGTAGTAGTGGCTCTTGCCGTACAAGCGTTGGGCGCTGCCAATGTCAGGGTGCTGATGCTCCCTTCGGGTTTCTCGACATCCCATTCGGTCGACGATTCGCAGGAAATGGTGCGCAGGCTCGGGATACGTTCCGACCTTATTTCAATCGCTCCCGTTTTTGATACGACTATTAAAGCTCTCGAACCGATATTTGCCGGGACTTCATTCGGGCTTGCCGAAGAAAATATCCAGGCGAGGCTAAGATGCGTGCTGACTATGGCGCTCTCGAATAAGACGGGTGCGCTGATGCTTAATACTTCCAACAAAAGCGAGGTGGCCGTAGGTTACGGGACGCTTTATGGCGATACCAGCGGAGCTTTGGGAATTATCGGGGATTTGTATAAAACCGAGGTGTATGAGTTGGCAGAATATATAAATCTTAATTACGGCGATCCGATTCCACGTAGTATAATAGAGAAAGCTCCTTCGGCCGAGCTTCGTCCGGATCAGAAAGACAGTGATTCATTACCCGAATATAATATATTGGACGCTATACTTTACCGGCTCGTAGAACTGGAAATGCCGCTCGGCGAGGTGATCGGCGAGGGGTTCGACCCTGTCGAGGTCGAAAAAGTGGCGCGCATGGTATGGGTGGGTGATTTCAAACGTAAACAATGCCCTCCGGTTCTGCGAGTTTCGGGCGTTACTTTTGGGGTGGAAAGAGTCTTTCCGATCACTAAGTCAAAATTTTAGCTGTCTTCTGGAAATAGGTTAATTTTAAGTTTCCTCTTTTGAATTTCCGATCACTTTACTTATATTTGTGAAGTGCGAGAGTGTGTGTTTATCTGTAAGGGCCAACGTATTATGGCTGGCAAGATTTATTGAAAATGCACGGTCTGGCCAATTACCACAAATGTAATGCAAGCCGAGTGCAATAGAGGCTCGCAATGCAATAAAGGGCCCCTGGCCCTTGGATTATTCAAAAGTATCGATATGAAAAATAGCAATTTGACGATGGGAATTGTAATGCTTTTCGGAGTATTTATGATCTC
>JGI994J12354_10002432_pt1 | contig 18191 bp, 13 predicted proteins | sample IntmicLarv3ML3BL_FD_12354 | JGI IMG/M metagenome (IMG submission 12354)
TGTTTCGGGCAAGCAGATGCGAAAATTTTTGTACATATAAATATGAATGTTCGTACTGCTTGTCCTTTATAATATTTGAACTGCTGTCTATTTGTCCTCGACACCCCGACAACAGGAATGGGAAATCATCAGGCGGCTGACTGCGAATCAGCACCACGGGCCTTTCAGCCCCTCCGAGGTTCTCTCCAAGCTGCCCCCATTTGTTGCGACGGTTTTATCACGCTCGACTTTATGGCGAGGCAGGAGTATCATTGTGCCCATTGCCTGTTATGGCCAAGCCGGTGGCAACCGGCTGTCTTAGCTAGTATTGGTCGCTTGCGCCGGGGAGAAGAAACGAGCAGACTGGTGATGTGTTCCTGCTTTTCTCTTTCGGCGGGTCTTGGCGTACCAGCTAAAGTGGCTTGCGCTCTCACGCAGCAATGGGAATGTACCTGATGAATGATTATTCGGTTGTCAAAGGGCAGTCTTTCTTGCAAAAAGAAAGAAGGTGAGGATACTTGTCCTCACCTTCTTCCACACTTCGAGCAAAAAAGTATAGCCTAAATTCTAAAATTCTTTACAAAATTTTCCTTCGCTGCTTTCATGCTGTGTTGAATTGCGCTGGGAGAACAGCTTTCTAAGTCTGCAATCTGCTTGTAAGTAAGGCCGTACTGGTAATGGAGAAGAAACCTGCGACGCTGAGTTTCGGGGAGCGCTGCGATTGCGTCTTGAATATTCTCTCCCAAGAGCCTGTCGCAGACAATTTCTTCCACACTCTTTTGGTGAGCGACGGCTCTCCGATTGATTTCCTCGTCGGCTAGAGGGAAGTATTCTTCGTGTCGCTCATCAGAGCGGCGCAAATTGCGCTCGATGCGGTGGAAGCGTCCAAATTCTTGATACACTTCCCGTGAAACCTCTGCTTCATGGTGAATACCGGAAACGTCGAGGAAGGAGATGTGGTAGCTAATTACTCCGTCCGTTTTCTTTTGCCAAATTTTATATTTACTTGTGTTGTCAAACACGTTATTCCCTCCAAATCTGAATTTTTCAATTCAGATTTGGAGGGCTGCGGCACTTGAGGTATTTAATTGTCATTTTGTCAGTTTTTATTCATGCAAGTAGCATTCCGCTAGACAAAAAAGCGCTGCGGGATATTTTTCCCACAGCGCTTTTCACATTATGATTTTGTATTTTGAGTAGTACAAGGGAAAGTTAAGGATGTTCTTAGCAGACTACTTTTCCAGAGCTCTTTAAGTCATCCATTTATCTTTAAGAGCCGTCGCAAAAGTATTATCGCAGGCATGCTCCATTTCCGTCAGCAAGCGCATTTGCATTTCTGCTACGATTTGTTGATATTCATATGCACTCGACAAATTGGTCAATTCGAAAGAATCTCTCTCCAAGTCGTACAGTTCATCAATATCGTTGTTGTGAGCGATAAATTTATATTTTCCCCAGCGCAGCATCCGCTGTTCAAACTCTCTTTTGTAACAGCCGAATGCCTGGCACATAAGCTGCTCCCGCTTGTGCGTTCCAAGTAAATCAAATCCATCAAGCTTGTGACCTGCCACGGCTCCGCCGAACGCAAGAACTGTTGCGGGAATATCCATGTTACTGACTAAATCACTGCATACTTCGCCCGCTTCGATTTGCTTTGGCCAACGGATAACCAACGGTACTTTGGTGGTTTCTTCGACCAGCAGGTTTTCCTTGTTAAACAGTTTTCCGTGTGCACCGAGAATATCCCCATGGTCTGATGTCATCACCACCACGGTCGAGCTCGCAAGTCCGAGCTCATCAAGCACATTCAAGATGCGGCCGAGTGCATCATCTACAAGAATAGCGTGTTCATAGCACACTGACAGCAACTCACTCATTTGCGCCCAGCTGATATTGGCTAATTGCCGCCAGGTGCTGCCGGCATGGGCATAGACACTCGGCTTGCCCTCAGTGCTTTCACCAAAGCTTGGATGCTGAAGGAGCTCTGACGGCGAAATCATCCCTTTGAATGGCGGTGCGGTATCATATGGGTGATGCGGCCCCCATACATCAACTTTCAGAACAAAGGGCTTGTCCGCCTCTGCCTGAGCGTATTGAGTCAGCCAGTTGCAAGCCATGTTGGACACAAAATATGCCTCATGTGTTTCCTTTGGGGAAACCAACTCCCTTGTTGCGCAGAACGGCTGATATTCGCCGGTAAGAACAAATTCCTGGCCTGCCAGTTCCGGATTAAAAGCATCCCACAATAACTTCACCTTGGGTTCCGGTAAGGAATGACTGGTTAAGTATTCTCTATACTCCTCAGAAATATATGGCTTTCCATATCCCGGCGAAGACCAACCTTCAAACCCGAGCTCCTCCGGAATTTTATCCCCAACATGCCACTTTCCAATCTGTGCCACACGATATCCCTGTTTTGTCATTGCCTGCGCAAATAGCTCCTCGGCGCTGTCAAAACTTGTTCGACATTCGCAATCTTCCGCATCGGGATTGAGCATCAGCCTGTGATTGCTCGGATACCGTCCGGACAGCATGGATGCCCTAGCTGGCGTACACAGCGGGCAAGACGTGTATGCTTGGTCATAAAATCGTCCCTCCCTACGCAGACGCTCAAATGTTTTCAATTTTCTGGCAAACTGGGGCTGAAAATCATAATGGTTAGCAAAAGCCTGATGGTCTACGGTCAACCATAGGATATTGGGTTTCTCGCTCACTGTCAGAGTCGCTCCCTTCACTGAAAATACAGTCGCGCTTCTGTCTGCTATTCTATATCGTTATCATCAAGACCCAGCCGATGATATTGCTCCGCCGGTGCATCATTTTTTTTCATAAGCTCTTTCAGCGCAGCCAGCATGCTTCTTTCGACCTGCGTATCCCCCAGCAGAGTATACTGCCCCGGGTCGCTTACAACATCATAAAGCATGTTTCCGCAGGAGAGGAGTTCATGAGAGGGGAATTGCAAACCTTTGATTGCACTGCCGCCATGAAGCTTAATGACAGGGCTGCCTTTGGTAAAATCGAACCCGGGGTGCAATTCGGCGGTTTTCATCACATCTACATCTATGGCGTTCGGGTAGCTGAAGGGAATCTGCACATAGTTATAGATATTGTTTTCTCTACCGCAAACAGGCGCACGCATGTAAACATGCCGTCCGTCCGTTATGTTCACATGTGTGCCGTGCTGTCCGAATAGCGCATATTCCCTCACCGGCTCATCCCGCAGGATGGTATTTTTCAGCGGTTTGCCGTGCATATCATCCGGCAAGGGACAAGCGAAAAAGTCCAATAACGTTGCCGCTAAATCTATGGTTTGCACCAAGGACGAGCGGCGCACGTCTGCGGCTTTGATTTGCGGGTCCCATATAAAAAGCGGGATGTGAGCAATTTCATTGTAGTAGGGCATCGTCACCTTGCCCCACCGGTTATGCTCTGTCAGCAAAAAACCGTGGTCTGTATTCACAATCAGCAGGGTATCTTTCCACAAATCGTGCCGATCCATCGCATCCAAAACCTTGCCGAGATACGTGTCGCACATGCTGACCAATGCCTTATATCGATTGATACAATGCTGCTGCTGTTCCGGCGTTTCGTTGACTGCATGATACCCCGGCCAATCAAAAGAAACACCCGAATAATCATCTGGATACTGGTTTTTATAACTTTCCGGCGCAAAAAACGGCTCATGAGGGTCAAAGCATTCAAGCTGCAAAAACCAGTTATCTGAATGGCTGTTTTCCTCGATAAATTGCAGACCATTGGAAAAATTGACCACAATGGATTGCTCTTTTTCTTCCCTCATGTACCAGCGGTTGATATATTCCTGACGCCCGCAGGCATCCTTGCGGCCGCCAATGTGCGGGGGAACATCCCATTCCACACGCCCCTTCCATGGATCGCCTTCCTGTCCGCGAGCCCATTCAAAGGTATTATATTGTAAATGGTAATTGGCGCCGCCTTCCTCCCAATAGTGCCAATGGTCGCTCACAAGGTGGGTATATACCCCGTTTTCTTTTAATATCCGGGGCATTGAATCATCGTAATGTTCAAGCGGCCCCCACCCACGGTGCAAAAAATTATACCGCCCCGTGTGCAGCTCCCGGCGGGCGGGCATACAGGGCATGCTGCCTACATAACAATTATCGAAAGTCACCGACCGCTTTGCCAGACGTTCAAAATTAGGTGCTTGAATGTCCGAATATCCATAGGGCGGTAACATATGACGGTTCAGAGAGTCGAACATGACCATAATCGCTTTCATTACAAAACCTCCCTCTAGTCATTGTTTGGAAAACAGAAATCACTTTGCCAGCTTGGGGAACAAATCGTCCAATATTTTATCCCGCATCACATATTGTATTTCGTTGATAAAATGGCGGTCTGTTGCGTGACTATATGTCCGTTCCTGCGTAATAATAGGGCTATGTACCAAATGTCCGTGCATCCAGCTGTCGTCTCCCACAAGCCATGCAATGGCGCTGATGTCCCACAGCGTCTTGCTCCAATTTGTCGTACCCCGAGCACTGTGGGCCCAGTTTTCAGTGCATTGATAAAGATAATCACACAGCTTGTTTTTTCCGCAAAGGCTTTCCCTCAATTCTGCACCACTGGCCAGCAAGTGAGAGGTAACGCCCATGGCTGGAATGTGCACCAGTGGTACACCACTGTCAAAAACCGTGCGGGCAGACAGCGTGTCTTGCATACAATTAAAGGCGGCATTGTCTGCCCACCATGGCGCATTCCCGCCCAGCCACACTACAACAATTTTATCAAGGATGGCCGGGTTCATTTGAATGGCTGCGGCCACATTGGTAATTGCACCAATCGTTACAACGTAAAGCCGTTCTCCATCTTTCATCGCAAGCGCTTTTTCCACCAGGTCGCATGCGGCGTCCGATGGCACGATGTCTCCCGGTTTCTCCATATACCGTGCCGATCCCATGAAAACCTTTGTGTCCATATCATGCCGATCCATGAGATCAAGCACATTCAATATTTCCGTATAGCTTTTTTTCATCCCATCAGCGGGACTCGTCGCACGCTCCATATCATTCATAGGTGGGAAGAATGGTGTGGCATAAAAGGGGGCTGCGTAAATTGCCAGAACATCCAATTTATCATGGGAGTTGAGGGCATAAGCGATTGCATATTGGTCATCAATCTCGTTGTACGCATCTGTATCCAGCACAATGCTCACACGTCCCGCAGGGCGGCTCAGGTGCAGCACCTTCATCAATTCATTTTGGGTCATTCCGTGAATCCTCTTATCTTTCATCTCTATTTTATGTCGTACGGAAACATATCAGCCCAAGCACTCGACGTAATCCGTATTCGACTAGAATTTGTATTTGTTTTTGACATACGGCTGCAAATTAACAGGCGCAGCATCCTTGCCAAAATCCAACGCCATTGCCAAAACGGCAATGAGATATGGTACCGCCTGAATCAACTCCGGGGGAGCATGAAAGGCTCCGCTGATTTGCATTTGCAATTGCAGTGCATCAAAAAAGCCAAACATCAGCGCAACAATCACGGTGCGCACAGGCCTGCGCCGGCCGATTGTAACAGCAATCACAGCCAGCATACCTTTACCCATCGTCATGTTTTCCATGAAAATATTCAACTGGCCAACGGACAGATACGCACCAGCCAGACCAGCCATACCTCCGCATGAAATCACACAGATATGCTTCAGTCTCCAAACATTGATACCCGCAGTTTCAACCGTTTTAGGGTCACTTCCCACGGCGATGATGCGCAGGCCAACCACGGATCGATTCATCAAATAAACCGAAACGGCAAAGACTACAACCAATAAAATCAATATGGGGGAGAACTGTGACAGAATTGCGCCGACCACGGGAATTTTAGCAAGGTACGGCATGCTCTGTATAGATGCGACGGAGGGTGTGAGAGAGGTTCCAAACGCTGAGCGGCAGAAAAATGACGTCAGCCCTGCCGCAAGCATATTTAGCCCGAGCCCGCTGATATTCTGCATGCCGCCGAATTCCACGCTAATCAGGCTATGGATTGCTCCCATCAATGCCCCGCATAGAATCCCAACCAAAACGCCGAGCCAAGGATTGCCGGTGAGATAGGATGTCATTGCCGCCCCAAACGCCCCGGAAATCATCATGCTGTCTGCGCCGAGGTTCATGACTCCGGCTTGCAGACAAAACATATTGCCCAGCGCAGTCATTACGATGGGAATTGACAAGCGGACAATTGAAACGAACACCGCCACCATCATTGTTTTGCTCATTTCGTCACCGCCTTTCTCGACGCCGGTTCGCCATGCGCTCCAAATAAAACTGGATAATATATTGCCCGGCAATCATTGTGATAAGCACGCCTTGGACAAAGGTAATAATCTCGACGGAAACCCCTGCTTTTGATTGCATCGTTGTGCTTCCGACCCGCAATGCACCGAACATCAGCGAACCAAAGATGATACCAAATGGGTTTCCGCTTGCCAGCATGGCAATGGGAATGCCGTCAAAGCCATATCCGGGGGAAAAACCGTCAAACAGCCGCTGATAGGTGCTGACAACCTCAATGCCGCCCGCCAAGCCTGCCAGTGCGCCGCCTGCAAGCAGAGCGCCCACTTGGTACTTCTTTACCTGGATGCCTGCATACAAGGCCGCCTGCCCGTTGTTGCCGCAAACTTTAAGCTCATACCCGCTGGTGGTCTTATTAAAATAGAACCAAAGTACAAACGCAACGAAAACGGCAATTAAAATACCGCTGGTTAACTTGTTGGGCTGAGAAATTAAATATGGAAGCTGGGCAGTTGGCTCAATCTTTTTTGTGGCAGCAAACATTTGTCCCTCTACCGCAAAAGGGCCGACAACAAAATATGTGATGAGTAACTTTGCAATGCTGTTCATGAGTATACACAGCACAAGCAAATTCGCACTCCGAGTGATGTGCAATACCGTGGGTATCACTGCAAAGAGCATCCCGAAAAGCATGCCGCACAAAATAGTAACGGGTATATGAATAAACGCAGGAAGCCCTGTGATATAGGCTCCGGCAAGTGCGCTGCCGAAAGCGCCGAATACCAACTGACCCTCCACACCGATATTGAAAATGCCCGCCCGTGTGGACAATGCCACCGCAAAACCCGCAAAGCAAATCGGAACCGCTTTGTTGATTGTATTGATGATATTATTCAGCCCGCCAAAGGCTCCAATAAACATCTGTGAATACGCAAAAATCGGGTTCACGCCAATGGACAGAATCAGCACCGAGGTGAGGGCCATGGCGGCGACAATGATGATGATGGGTATGAGCAGTGTCTCCGCCGACTTTTTCTTTTTCATTGTTCGCTTTCCCCTCCCGCCATCATCAGGCCGATTTTTTCTCGCGTGGCGGATGCCGCATCCATAATTCCCATCAGCCTTCCGTCGTACATCACACCAATTCTGTCGCTCAGCAGCATAATTTCGTCAAGCTCAAGACTTATCAGCAGAACCGCCTTACCATTATTTCGTGCATCCACGAGCGATCTATGAATCAATTCAATCGCCCCAATGTCCACACCACGGGAGGGCTGGTCTGCTACAATCAGTGTGTCGGCATGGCTAAGCTCACGTGCTACAACAACCTTTTGCTGGTTTCCTCCCGACAAGTCTTTTGCAATGGCATGCCTGTCTGTCGGGCGGATATCGAATGCTTCAATTTTTCTTTCTGCATCCTGTGCTATGCTGCTTTTTTTCAGCAAAAACCGCTTTTTTTTGAATTCCGGGTTATTCTGATACCCGAGAATCAAGTTGTCTTCCACCGTCAGTCCCAACGCCAAGCCGCTTTTTTGCCTGTCCTGCGGGACAAATCCGACGCCGCTCTTTTTTATGGCTGCCGTATGTGTTTTGGAAACATCCTTACCCTCAATGAGCACGCACCCGCTATTCGGGTGGATTAGTCCATTGATTGCTTCGCTAATTTCTTTTTGCCCGCTATTGTCGATTCCCGCAATACCGAAGATTTCGCCTTCGTGCACGGAGAAGCTCACATCTTTGAGCTTGTCCACTCGACCGTTATTGTAATCGACATGATCCAATCGCAAGACAGGCTTCCCATGTTCTACGGCTTGCTTTTCTCCACCAAGGTGAACGTTGCGCCCCACCATCATCCTTGTTATTTCACTGGGGCTTGTTTCATTTGTTTCCACAGTTCCCACAATCTTCCCCCGGCGCAAAACCGTAACCCTATCAGAAAAATCAATCACCTCTTGCAATTTATGCGTAATAATGATGACCGTTTTCCCCATTTGCTTCAAATGCTTGAGCATCCGTCCAAGCTCGTCAATTTCCTGCGGCGTTAAGACAGCGGTCGGTTCGTCCAAAATGATGATTTCTGCTTTGCGGTACAGCGCTTTCATAATTTCAACACGTTGCTGCGTACCAAGAGATATTTGGGAAATAACGGCTTTCGGGTCGAGGGACATATTGTATTCTTCACACAGCTTTTCTATCTGCCTATTTGCATTTTTTCTGAGGTAAGTCAGGCCCTTTTGCGGTTCTTCACCCAGCACGATGTTATCCGCAACCGTCAACTGCGGAATCAGCATAAAATGCTGATGAACCATACCGATTCCAGCCTTGATTGCATCAATGGCTGAGCCGAAATTTTGCTTTTTACCCCATATCTCCACTGTTCCGCTTGTCGGGATATAAAGCCCGTACAAAATGTTCATTAGAGTACTTTTTCCTGCGCCATTCTCACCCACAAGCGCATGTACCTCGGCGCGCCGCACCTCAAAATCAACATTTTCATTTGCAACAACGTTTCCGAACCTCATGGTAATTCCGCTCATTTTGACCGCAGTATCCATTTTTTCACCTGACCTTTTGTTAATTCCATAGAACATAAGAAAGACCCGGAGACTGTTGTGACATCCACTTGGCCTCCGGGTTCTTTACATCAGCTCAAAACGTTAGCAACAAAGTCATTGTACTCGGCTTCGCTTTGTGGAGGTACAATTTCGCCGGAAATTATTTTCGCTTCAAGTTCGGCAATGGTATCCTTGATGCTTTGCGGAACCATGTCTTCAAGCAGAGGATTATACCCGAACCGCACAACACCGGATTTCAGATCCAAAATGGTTACGCCTGCGGTGCCGTCCAGCTCGCCTGCTGCCGCCTTACGGCACAATTCATGGAAAGCATCGCTATTGTTCTGCATCATTGATGCCAAAATGGTATCAGACAGATGGAACTGCCCGTCCGCAGATCCCATGGAATAGTAGCCATCGCCCATGCTCTCTGCGGCCTGATAAACGCCAACACCAGCACCGCCGGCAAATGCTTGTACGATGCGAATGTCGTTCTGATACATCTGCATTGCAATTTCCTTGCCCTTTGCAACATCAGTCCAATCGCCTACATACACAACGATGCATTCGCCGTCCACATATTCACTGCCAGCGGTAAATCCATACTGTGAGCGCTCCATAGCCGGGCTGCGGACGCCGCTCACAAAGCCGCTTTTTGCCGCATGGCCAAGCTCTTGATTCATCAGCACGCAAAATGCTCCGGCCAGAAAGCCATTTTCATACTGTGCAAACTCAAAGCTTGTCAAGTTTTTGATGCCAGTATTCTGACCACCGGTAATAATGAATTCGGTTTCCGGGAATTCCGCCGCAACATCCGTAATCAATTCCACCGCAGCAGCGGTTGTGATTACAACAATATCATAGCCCTCTTGGGCGAAGGTACGTGCATTGATGGAATAATCATTGAGTTCGGCGACTTCTACCACGGTCAGCTCGCAGCCATGTTCCTTCGTAAAACGCTCTACGCCCGCATAGCAGCCGTCGTTGAAGCCGTTGTCACCTAGGCGCTCCGTCAAATGGGCAACCTTCAAGCTGCTCCAATCCCCCGGGTCGGCACTTGCGGGAGCAGAAGCCTCGGGCTGTGCTTCTGTTGGAGCTGGTGTGGCCGGGGGCGGGTCGCTTGCCTTCGGTGTACCTGCACAGCCTGTAAAGCAGGTTACCAGTAAGAGAAGTGCTGTCATCATTGCAAAAAACTTTTTCATACTCATCCTCCGAATTATTATTTTCGCTCGAATTTGATAATTACTAAAACGTTTACCTAAAACGTTTACTTAAATTATACATTCTTGCGCCCAAGTGTCAATAAGAAATCCCTGTTTGAACATATCTTTGTCACTATTAAACATATGATGCGCATGATTTTTGTGAATTTGTTCAAGGATGCAGTCGACTCTTGCTTTTTACAAACCATTGTTGAACCTTCTGATGCTTCACTATCCCGCTGGTTTTTGCCCGCAGACACGTTCCTCTACAATAATTAACCGATAAATACGTTGACTTCGATAAATTGATGCGATATATTAGTATTCAGATAAAGAAAACGTTTTAGCTCACGCCTTTTTCTCTGCAAATACTTCTATTTGCTGCGGCAGATATTACAGGAGGCTTCATGAAAGCAACGATTAAAGACATTGCCCGGATTGCGAGCGTATCCACAGCAACCGTGTCAAGAGTGATAAATAATGTGCCTGACGGCGTGGGGCCGGAGCTTCGGAACCGAATCCTTGAAATTATCCAAGAGGTTGGTTACCGACCCAATTTGCTGGCGAAAAGCATTATTACCAAGAAATCTTTTACCATTGGTCTTATGGCCACCGATGTCATGTCTCCGTTTTTGGAGCAGGTATTCAAAGGCATCAATGAGTGCATCCGTGCCGATGGCTATAATCTAATATTGTGTAACTCTGACCGAGATTCGGACTATGTGAGCCAGGTGGAAACATTGATTGCCCGCGGCATCGATGGTATCATTCTGATTGGTTTTTTCCGGGAGCAGTCTGTCCAATTGACTGACGTGCTGGGAGATATTCCCGTGGTGGTCTTCGACTATATTCCAAAGCACAGGGAATTGATGCAGATTAACACCAACAACCGGCAGCTGGCCTACGAATTGACAAATACCTTGATTGACGCAGGCCACAGGAGAATTGGTGTCATTACCGGCCCCCTGCGCTACGACACCGTGCAGGAACGCCTGAAAGGATACAAGCGGGCGCTAAAAGACCGAAATATCACGTGGGATGAACGCATAATTACGGAAGGCTCTTTCAGCATTGAATCAGGCTATACATCTTTCGGCGGTCTCATCGGCCAGTCCAACATAAGCGCATTATTCTGTTTTAACGACCTGATGGCTTACGGCGTATATGAGTATTGCCGTGAACACAACATCGTCATCCCTCGTGATTTGTCAGTTGTCGGGTTTGATGATCTTCCATACTCACGCTTGTTAACGCCGCCGCTGACGACTGCAAGCCAACCAAGATACCGCTTGGGCTTTGAGGGCGCCAAGCTGCTATTGGAAAAAATAAATGACACCTCAATCCCGCCGCAAAAAAAGATATTATCCGGAAAAGTTGTCATCAGGGACAGTGTTCACATACTTCCGAACTGATTGGAAATTCGCCAAATCAATGAAATTCTTTGTTGATGGCCCTCGTTTTAATAACTAAAATAAGCTAACAAAGGGGGCACGATTTCCCCCTTTTAGGTCTTGCTAAATAGTACGACGCATTTTTGATACCGCACAGCGCCCATAACGGAGTGAATATGAAGCATCTTTCAATCATGATTAAACCCGCATCTTCCATGTGCAATATGCATTGTCGCTACTGCTTTTACATGGATGTCAGCCAAAGGCGAAGTAAACCTAACCTTGGTTTGATGAGCCACAATACTTCCACAACAATTATTAAAAACATAGGACGAGTCCTTAAACCTGGGGACTCTGTTTCATTTGCGTTTCAGGGCGGAGAACCCACCTTGGCAGGGCTGGATTTTTTTGAGCAATTCGTTGGGGAAGCAAGCACTCAATTGGATGGCGTCAAAATCTTTTGGGCGCTTCAAACAAACGGTATTCTCTTAGACGAAAAGTGGTGCGAATTTTTAAGAAAGAAGTGCTTTTTAGTTGGGTTATCAATAGATGGAGATGCTGAACTGCACAACCAAAACCGTCTTGATATCGGGGGGCTGGGCACCCATGCGAAGGTATTGACGGCAAAGCAATTACTAGAGCATTACCAAGTTAGTTATAATGTGCTGTGCGTTCTTACAAATACTCTTGCTCGGTTTCCTCAACGAATTTGGAAATTCATACTCAGTGAAAAAATTAAACATATCCAGTTCATTCCATGTCTGAACGAATTGGATTCTCCCCAAAACGACCGATGGGCTTTGCGTCCTCAGCGTTTTTTCGATTTTTACTTAAGACTATTCCAATTGTGGCAGAAGCGGACTTTGGGCGGAGATTACATCAGTGTCAAATTATTTGATGACCTTTTTAATCTCTATGTTCGAGGCGAGGTAACTTCTTGTGGCTTGCATGGCCGCTGCCAACCACAAATTGTCATTGAAGCTGATGGAAGCGTTTATCCTTGCGACTTCTATGCGTTAGACCCATACTGTGCCGGGAATGTTGCTGATATTGACTTCCAAAAAATACTAAATAATCTGCTGTCTTCTCCATTTTTCAAGCAACCGAAAGCAACAAACAATCTATGTTCTACATGCAAGTATTTAGTCAGCTGCGGAGGAGGCTGCAAACGAATGCAAACCAGTATGTATTTTGATCATGATGGTTCTTGCGTTTATCATTTGCTTTTGGATAAGATTCTGAATGATTTATGCCGCACTGGATTGATAATTTCAAGCAGATAGGAATGCCAGTTATACCTCAAGTGTTAACAAGTATAATGAACAGAAAAATTCTCATGAAGGAGAGAGACTATGAAACGAATTGCAGTGGTCGGCAGTATGAATATGGATATGGTTGTGCGTGCGGATCGCATTCCAAAGCCGGGGGAAACGTTGTACGGGCAGGGCATCAAATTCTATCCTGGTGGGAAAGGAGCGAACCAAGCAGTAGCAGCTGCAAAGCTCGGCGGCATGGTTAAAATGTTTGGATGTGTCGGTAAGGACGATTGGGGCAATCAAATTCTGGATAATATGTTTTCCGCCAATATAGATGTCAGCTGTGTGAATGTGCTCAGCAGCGTTTCAACAGGCACGACATTTATAACCGTAGGCGGTGGTGACAATACAATACTATTGAATTCAGGGGCAAACGAGTGCGTCGATATTGCCTACATAGATTCCATCAAAAGGGAGCTTTTGGAAGCGGATATAATTTTGCTGCAAAACGAAATTCCTCAGGAAACCAACGAATATGTTGTGTCCTTAGCGCATGCCAACAATAAAACGGTAATACTAAACCCTGCACCCGCAAGAGAAGTTCCCGTAGAGGTGCTGTCTAAAGTAACCTATCTGACGCCCAACGAGCATGAAGCTGCATTGCTCTTTGGCGATAATTTACCCGTCGAGGACATCCTGAAAAGAGCCCCGGAGAAAGTCATTGTCACCCTTGGCTCATCTGGCGTCGCTTTTTGCACCTCAACCAAGGAAATTATCCACATACCGGCGCTTTCAGTCAAGGTTGTAGATACCACAGGTGCTGGTGATACATTGAATGGAGCACTTGCGTTCAAGCTTGCGCAGGGAAGCAATCTCGAAGATGCCATAAAATTTGCGAATGTCGCTGCAGGTTGCTCGATTGAGGCACTTGGTGCCCAAAGCGGGATGCCCAGTTATCAGCAGGTAATTGATAGAGGCTACACCTATCTCTAGAAATAATTGAATTTGTCTATGCAGTTTCGCTTCGAGAATGAAAATGTGTTTTGTGATAATGACGAAAAGACTGAAGTAATGCCTCAACTAAATTTTATCATTTGAAACTTATAAAAGTGATATCACCGTCCGCTTCTCATTGAAAGTGGACGGTGATACTCTTTGAAAGGGTTTTCCTCATTCCGTTCTCCTATTTTACCACTCCATATCCGCAAATCACTTCGCTACCAATTTCATAACTATTCCTCCGGCAAATATCGCTCGAATTTCCCTCAATGGTATGCACTACGCCGTCCTCCATATATTCCACAATGCCAACATGGTCGGGATGTCCGTCGCCCTGCCAATCGAAGAAGAGAATATCACCGGCAGCGGGGATGGAACCGGCGGGGAGCCATTGCCCACGCTCCTTGAACCAGTCCACACCATGAGGGACGTAGGAAAAGCGTGGGACTGCACCCGCAGCGAGAAGTCCACTCTGCTCGGCGCACCAAGTAACGAAACAGGCACACCAGTCAACACGGCTCTCGTAGCCGTACCAACTCCAATAGGGTTCGCCGCCCACATTGCCAAGCTGGGTGATAGCCACGGCAACTAAACTGCTCTCCGTCCCACGCAGGCCGTACAGTACCATGTTCCAAAGGCTGATATAATCCGGTGAGAGTAATTCCGCAAGTTGCTCCTGCTGGTGGGCTGTGAAATTTCGGTTCTCTGCCGCTTCTGCTGTGGTTATGCCGGAGATGGTCATGTAAAGCGTGGTTTCGGAGTAGCGTTCCTCCGTTTCAGGGTCAGTGTAGTGAAAGGTCTGCGTGGTGTAGGAGATGTCGGTCATATTCCAAAAGACAGAGCTTAACAGAGCAGCTCGTCTCTCGTCCATGACTACCACGTCTTGCGGATGCTCACCGCCGTTGGTGGTAACGGCATAGATGGCAAGCACGTCAATCCACGATGCGTGTGTGCCGGAGATTTCCAGATGGTCGTGAGAAACCGAGGACTTGATACCCTTGATGCGCTCCTGATACTCCAGATTGATTTCGTTGACCACACTGCGGACGGTGCGCCCGTCCGTCTCGCCGGAGAAGAAAATACCAAAAGGCGAGGTCAGCAGAATCCCCACCATGCAGATGATGAGGACAATGGCAACCACCACCCAGCCGCCTGCGGTGAGAGCGGTGACCAGCGATTTCCCTGCCGCAATCATGCCCTTGATAGCAGACGCACTCGCCCTGACAGCCGTTTTTGCAGTTGTCAGGGCGGTTTTTGTTGCGGTCTGTGCCGTCTGCATGGTGTGCTGGGTAGCCTTTGCTGCGGCTCGTGTGGTTTGAGCGGTACGCTGAGCGGCTTTTGCCGCAGCTGCGGCAGATTGCTGTGCGGCTCTGGAAGTTTTAATACCTGCTTCGCCTGTTCGCTGCGCCGTTTTGATGGAATGTTCTGCGGTTTTGAGGGTCTGTCTCGGCTTGGTCTTGATGGTGCTTTGTAGCTTTGTCTTGACGTGGTGCTGGGCCTGCTGGGTTTGCTGCACTTGTCTGGCGGGGCTGTGTTTTGGCATGGTGCGCCGAACCTCTGGCGGATCCGGCGTGCTCGAGGCAGTGGGGCTTTCGGATTTCGTGTTGGTGAAGGAGGGAGCATCTTTGGCTTTGCCAAGTGCCCGTTTCACTCCTTTTGCGGTGGTATCCTTAACTTTGCGCACACCCTGTTGGGCTGCTGAGGAAACCTTTCCCTCGGCAAAGTCGGTGGGTGAATCGTATGTTTCTTGCTCGGCGGTGGACTTCGGCACCTGCTTTCTGGCTTTTAAATAAGCCTGCTTCATTCGCTGACCGACAGCGGCAGTGGTTTTAAGTGGCTGAGGATTGCTGCGGGTTTTGGCTTCCTTTGACATGGCGCTTTCCTTTCAAAAAATGATGCAGTGCATATATTCTACCTCTCGGACGGCTTAGTTGACATGAGCTTATACAGCTCTGTATTTTTCGGGAAATCACTCACAAATGGCACAATGGCATTGCCGTACTTTATCAAGCCGCAGCCAGCTTCCGTGCCGGAGATGTAGCCGAGCTGCTCGTCGGAAATGTTCAGCAGTGCCGCCAGCTTCTCACGGTCGGAGGGGGATTGGTTGAGCATGACCAGAAATTCGGAATTGGACAGCATGGTGCTGGCAAGCACTGAATCCAGCAGATATTCCACGTTCTGCGTAATGGCGGTCGGGAAAGCGTTTCGCTTGCGGAACCGCCGCCATGCGGAATTGAAGAAATTGCCGCTGTACTCATTCTCAAAAACGACGTGAAATTCGTCTAAGAAAATGTGGGTGCGCTTGCCCTGCTTCCAGTTTTCCGTCACACGATTGAGCATGGCGTCAGTAATCACCAGCAGGCCCATCGTTTTAAGCTGCTTGCCCAAATTGGAAATGTCATAGGAAATCAGGCGGTTTTTCGTGTCCACGTTGGTTTCATGGGCAAAGGCGTTTAAGCTGCCGGAGGTGAATAGCTCCAGCGCAAGCGCTAATTCCTGTGCCTCCGGCTCCGGTTGCTCCATGAGCTTCTCCCGCAAGCTGCAGAGCGTCGGCACCTCGCCGCCAATACTCAGATAATCCTCATAGACTGCCGCCACGCAGCGGTCAACAATGCTCTTTTCCTTTGAGCCTAAGCCCTTACGCTCAAGCTGCTCAAACAGGGAGAGGATAAATTCAGACTTGTCTAAAACAGGATTTTTACCATCTCCATAACCATCCACCATATCCAGAGCGTTGATGTGGTCGCCGCTCCCTGCCGCCACCTGAATGACCTCGCCACCAAGCGCTTTGACAAGAAGCGTGTACTCTCCCTCTGGGTCGCAGACCAGCACGTCATCGCCACTCGCCAGTATGGGAAAGAGGATTTGTAGCTTGGCGGCGAAGCTCTTGCCACTGCCGGGCACACCCAGCAGGAACGAATTTGGATTGAGCAGCTTCGCCTTGTCGCAAAGGATGAGATTATTGGAAATTGCATTTTCACCGTTGTAATAGCCGCCCCTGTCCATAATATCCTGCACCCGAAAGGGCATGAGGACGGCAAGGCTCTCGGTGGTGAGGGTACGGAAAGCGTCAATGCGGCGCACGCCAATGGGCAGCGCTGTGTTGAGGGCATCTAATTGCTGATACCGCAGTACCCCAAGCTGGCAGAGGTGCTGTCTGGCGAGGGTCATGAGGGTTTCTGTGTCGCTGTCGAGCTGCTCCAGCGTGTCCGCCATGTGAACCAGTGTGACAACTGCAAAACACATGCGCTGGTCGCGGCTGGTGAGGTCGTGCATAAACTCCTTTGTTTCCTTGCGCTGCTGCTCCATATCATAGGGAATAATGGCAGAGAAATTGTTGTTCTGATTCTGCCGTCGCTGCCAGCTTGTGATGTTCTTCTCCACACCCATCATGCGGTTTTCAATCTCTCGCACCGCCTCATCGGTGGGGACAGGCACCACATCAATGCTCAGGAGCAGATTGCGGTTGATGTTGGTTAGGTCGGCAATCATCTTGTCCTTAATATAAGAGGCCCACGTTTTGAGGAATAACACCCGCCCATAGCGCTCACCCATGCGAAAATGACCTGCCTGAAACTCCATGCTGTCGGGGCAGATGCTGTCCTTAAAACTCTGACCCAGCTTCATGTTGTCTGCTAAATCAAAATGGAAGTGCTGCTCCTCACCTGTGTGGTAGATGTCATGGAGCAGGCGCAGCTTTTCTTCTGTGTCCAGTCCACGGCAACGGGAGCCGAGGCGGGCGAAGTGAGCGGTCAGGTCGGTGGACACACGGGCGAAGAAGCTGATAGCTTCCTCGATGCTCCGCTTGGATACCGTGACGGTGACGTACTTTTCTGCCACCATGCTGTTGGAGCCAACGGCTTTCTCCAGAAGCATATCGTTCAATTCCTTGCGGTAGTTGTCCAAGCCGTCTCCTTGATAGGGCAGGAGAATGTTGTTTCTGAACTCCGCCTCGTTGAGCTTACGCATGATGATGGTGAGCTTGGTGGTAGCGCCAATTTCAAAGGAATTGAGCAAGTCGCTGTATGTGCGAAACATGCTCTCCTTGTCCTCCGGCGATGCCACGGCATAATTGATGTCGGTAAAGTGATAGGTTTTTGCATACAGGTTTCGCCCGACACAAAAAATGCCATCCCGCCGGATTGACCGGATTGGGATGGCTTTTTGTACGCTGCGGGCGATGCGGTAGGCTTCCTTATCACGTTTCAGTGTGTTGAGCAGGGTTTTCATGCTGCTTGATTACCTCCTCCTTGAGTATTTCATAGTAGATGTTTTCTGAGCGGAACACAAGCTTCCGTGGAGAAAGCACTTCCGACTTGAGCCATGCCCAAAGGAAGCGCTCTGCCGTCATGCCGTTGTAGCGGACGAAGCCCATGACGGCAAAGGGTGCAGCGGCAACAATGCAGAGCCATGAAACGGTTTCTGTACCGAGGCTGTCCCGCAGCAGGAAGTAGAGTGCCACCGCCACGGCGCAGGCGAGGACGGAAAAGGCGAATTGCCGCAGGGAGAGACCGAAGAAGATGGATTCGGTGTA
>JGI994J12354_10002433_pt1 | contig 18191 bp, 24 predicted proteins | sample IntmicLarv3ML3BL_FD_12354 | JGI IMG/M metagenome (IMG submission 12354)
CCCCCCCCCTACCCGCTCCGGCGGGTTTTTTGTTGCGCATCTGATGCGGGGAGGTGGTGTCTTGCCGAATTCCTGTTTAGTGGAATTATTTTCATTTTAGAAGCGAATCGCTATTGACACAACGGTAGCGACTTGCTACCATGCCTCATAGCATCACAAAACAAACAAACCGAGGCCAACCATGAACACAACAAGCTGCCCAGTAAGATCAGACGAAATCGCACACCTTGCACGGCTCGACCGCGCCGAATGGCTGGCAGATGAAGCCATTGACCTGAAAAACAAATACATGGAAATCATCAAGGGTGAGGATGAAGCCAAAGCCGAAGCCCTGATGGTGGACATTGACGGCTATCTGGATCAAAAGGAAGTCACCGCAATCCGGCTTGCTGCCCTGCGTGGTGAGGATGTCACCCAATGGTTTGCTGACACGATAAGCGATGGCGCACACGAACTGGCGAAAGCTGCGGTAGCTGCAAAGCAAAAACGTAACGTGCGCCTCTACAGCTTCAAAGACTTCGCGGAGGCTGCATGATGCCATTCACCTATCGGGGCAAGTCCTACCTGCCGCACCTGCTTGGAATTTTGGCAGCCGTGCTTATCGGCAGCGCACTCGCTCCCACCCCTGCCCCGCGTTCCAACGAACTCACAGCGCAATCCGCGCGGGATGCAAGGGCGTACTGGCTGAAAGATGCCGGACGCGAAGCCGAGGATATGCGCCAGCTTGCTGCTGATGTCCAGTTTGCCGAGTTGAGCGAGAAAGCGGCAAAGATCAAAAACAAATAATCAGAGCATCAAGAACAACCAGAACAAAGGAACAGCCATGAGTATCAGCACAGTAATTTTAGGTGAATCAGGCACTGGCAAAACCGCCAGCCTTCGCAATCTGAAAGCAGCGGAAACCCTGTTAATCCAGATCGTCAAAAAGCCCCTGCCCTTCCGGTCACCGGATTGGGGATATTGGGATAAGGAAGCAAAGACAGGAAACATCATTGTTTCTGACAATTGGGAATTTATTCTCAAAGCCATTAAATCAACCAGCAAAAAGATCATTGTCATTGATGACTTTCAGTATGTCATGGCGAATGAATTCATGCGCCGGTCTGAAGAAAAAGGCTTTGACAAGTTTTCGGATATTGGGCGCCATGCGTGGGAAATATTCATGGCTGTAAACAAGCTTCCAGACGATGTGCGCGTTTACATCCTTTGCCACACACAAACTGACGAACAGGGCGGCATCCGGTTAAAGACCATCGGGAAGCTACTGGACGACAAGATCACGCCAGAGGGCTTATTTACCATCGTCCTGCGTACATCTGTATCAGATGGAGCCTACACCTTCACCACAAAAAATAACGGCAGAGACACCGTTAAAACGCCAATCGGATTATTTGAATCAGAGCGAATCGAGAACGACCTGAATCAAGTTGACCAAGAAATCCAAAACTACTACGGAATAGGAGAATCAAAATGAGATACGACCTTGATGCAGATGCTGCAAGAAAAGCAAACACAAGTAGCCGGATCGAAGAAAGCGGAAAGTACATTGGCACCTTTACTCGCGCCGAAATGGTCACGAGCCAAAAAGGAACTGTTGGCGTTGAGTTTGCTTTTGAAAGCGAACACAAGCAGACAGCCGACTATCTGACGATCTGGACAGTCAACAAGGATAATCAGCGGATTTATGGTTACAACATTCTGATGGCAATCATGACTTGTCTTGGTGTCAGAACGCTTGAAACCGAAAAAGCGGTTATCAACAAATGGGATTCAGTCGCCAAACAGGAAGTGCCGACCGAGGCTGTTATTTATCCTGAATTGATGAACAAGCGCATTGGCGTATTACTTCAAATTGAAGAATACAAAAACGGTCATGGCGATATCAAGGAAAAAGCCGCCCTATTTGCTCCGTTTCAGGCAAGCACCGAATTTACCGCCTCCGAGATTCTGGATAGGAAGGTTTCGCCTGAAAAGCTGGCTGGCATGGTGGCATCGCTTCAACCATTGAAGAAGCTGAAAGCCTCTGGTGGATCCTCTGCGCCGTCTGGCGGTGGTGCGCCTGACTTTGATGAAATTCCATTCAATCAGATTGATTGGCGTTTTGCGTGAAGCCTGCCATGAGAAAGCTATATGAAATATCAGACGAAATGGTTGCGCTTCTGGATCAGGTCGATCCTGAAACAGGCGAACTGCCAGAGCAGCTTTCTGTGGTAACGGCTGATTTCAAGTCAAAGGGGCAAAACGTTGTTGCGTACACCCTGAACCTTGATTCATCCATCGCCCAAAAGAAAGAACTTATCAAGAAGCTGCAAGCCTCGATCAAGGCTGACGAAGGGCGCATAGCAAGCCTCAAAGGCTACCTGCAATTCAACATGGACAAGACAGGCGTATTGGAGATTGTCGCCAATGACGGCTCATTCAAAGCCCGTCTGCACCGTGAGCGTGATGCTTCTGTTGATGTGTTTGACGAGCGCCAGTTGCCGGAACTGTACCTGCGAGAAATCCCTGCCAAATACGAGCCAGACAAGAAGCTGATTAAGCAGGCGATTGACGATGGATTTGATGTGCCAGGAGCGAAGGTCGTAAAGCGTGACCGGCTGACGATAACTTAAATCACGATTGGTCTCGTGACGAGTTACTGGCTCTCGACAAAAGCCAGACCAACAGATAGGCATCTTGGGGCAATTCCGATTAACCGGGTTTCTCTTAAAAACAGCTTCAGGATGCCTTTCTGTTGGGAGTGCGGGCGTAGTTTAGTTGGCAAAACGTGGGGTTTCCATCCCCAAGCTGCGGGTTCGAATCCCGCCGCCCGCTCCAACACAACTAACGAGAGGAATGGATATGCAAAAGCGAGTACTTGATCCAGCATGCGGCAGTCGGATGTTCTATTTCAACAAGAGCAATCCTGATGTGCTGTTTGGTGATAACCGCAAAGAATGTCACACGCTTTGCGATGGGCGCAGTCTCGAAATCAAGCCGGACATGCTGATGGATTTTCGTGACCTGCCATTCGAGGATGAAACCTTTCATCTGGTCGTATTCGACCCCCCTCACCTTCTCCATGCCGGCGACAAATCATGGCTTGCCCTGAAATATGGAAAGCTGGCCAAGACATGGCAGGAGGATATCGCACAGGGGTTTCTCGAATGCTTTCGGGTGTTGAAGCCAAACGGCGTGCTTGTTTTCAAGTGGGCAGAAGATCAGATCAAGGTCAGCGAGATTCTAAAACTGTCGCCAGTCGAGCCGTTGCTTGGGAATCGCCGTATGAAATCAGGCAACACACACTGGCTGGTTTTTATGAAGGGGGTGGCATGATGAAGCGCCAAACCGCTATCACTCACGGCATGTTTTCCAGCACAACGGATATGTGGGAAACGCCGAAGGATCTGTTCGACCGGATGAATGCTGTTTTCCGCTTCGACCTGGATGTTTGCGCCACAGCAGAAAACGCAAAATGCGATCGCTTTTTCTCTCCGGAAGATGATGGGTTATCGCAAAACTGGACAGGCGCATGCTGGATGAACCCGCCTTACGGGCGCGTAATTTCCCTTTGGGTGAAGAAAGCATACGAAAGCGCACGATCCGGTGCAACTGTGGTTTGTCTGTTGCCAGCAAGAACAGATGCCAGTTGGTGGCATGACTATGTTATGCGCGGTGAAATCCATTTCATACGGGGAAGATTGAAATTTGGGGGGGCGAAACACAATGCGCCATTCCCGAATGCGATCGTTGTTTTCCGCAGGAATATTGAGGAGGCGTTCGCATGAGGTGCATATACCTAAGCGGCCCGATGACCGGTATGCCTGACCTGAACTTTCCTGCATTCAATGCAGAGGCCGCCCGGCTTCGTGCGCTGGGCTATGACGTAATCAACCCGGTGGAGGTAAATCCCGATCCAGCCGCGCCGTGGCATGAGTGCATGCGCAAAGACCTGATGGCGCTACTCCAATGCGACACGATTGCCCTGCTCGACGGGTGGGAAAAATCGGCGGGGGCGCATCTGGAAATGCACGTTGCCCATCGGGTCGGCATGCGGATCGTTATCGCAAAAGAGGTAACTGCATGAAAAACATCGTCATAAGCCTGTTCGACTATACCGGCAATATGGTGCGCCCTTTTGCGGAGGCCGGGTACGAGTGTCACTGCGTTGATATTCAGCACGGCCTTATGTCTCACCCCCTGACATTCACAGGGGATGGCGAAATCCGTTTTGTGAAAGCGGACGTGCTTTCATGGCTGCCAGCCAATCCTGAAAAAGTGGCAATGCTCTTTGCTTTCCCGCCCTGCACCGATGTTGCTGTTTCCGGTGCCAGGTGGATGAAAGATAAAGGGCTTGGCAGTCTGATAAACGCTCTGCAGCTTTTCAAACGTGCGGTGGATATTGCCTCACTGCTCGGCTGCCCGTACATGATAGAAAACCCGGTCAGTACCGTCAGCACGTACTGGCGAAAGCCGGATCATATCTTTCATCCGCACCAGTATGCCGGGCTAGAGCCTGCCGACAACTACACCAAAAAGACGTGTCTCTGGGCTGGCAATGGATTCATCATGCCGGAGTCATGCCCGGATCACAGCCTGGGCAAGCCTGACGACAGAATCCACAAGGCGCCGCCTGGGCCGGATCGGGCCAACTTCAGAAGCGCAACACCGATGGGCTTTGCCCGTGCTGTGTTTCAGGCTAACCAGCATTTTGACATATTGACAGGGGTAACGAAATGAAAACAGTACAGGTATCGGATTTATCAGGGGCTGCGCTTGACTGGGCTGTGGCTATGGCGGAGGGGCTGAAAATACGCACTGTGACAAAGCGTGGGCTAACGATAATTGGACACTCGCCATATTTACCACGCAAGGTTTGGAACATCGCTGGCCCGATCATCGAGAGGGAGGAGATAGCTATTGAACCAATCGCTCATTATGATTCGAGAGACCATGTAAGCGGGTGGGATGCACTGATGTACTACAACGGAGGGCTGGATGTTTCTTATACTGGAGAGACCCCCCTTCTCGCTGCCATGCGCTGCTATGTAGCCTCGAAATATGGCGACACAATCGAAGTGCCTGCCGTACTGGTGGAGGGCGAAGCATGAGCGCGCCTGATTATATACTCCCATCTGAAAGCTTGAATCAGCCGATGCTGAACGGGCTACGTTTGCTTCTGGCGCGAGTGCCCCATGCGCACTATATAGATGTTGTGGTACGCATCAACGGAAACGACGAGAGGTATCAGGCGGACTGGATCAAACACCTTGCTCAAGTACAACCAGCAACAGACGGGCAAACCCACTCCTGCCCCCTGTGCGATCAGAGGGCGGAGGAGGAAAGCGGCATGGTGCGTGTCGATGCTGATACCTGCAAAGCGGCTGCTGCGATTCTAAAACAGGCTGGTTATACGATCATTGCCGATCAACTCGAAGCCGCGCTGGAATATGGGGGCGAGGGATGAAAGACGAAACCGATGTTCTCTACCGATTTGATGAGTTTTCAACCTGCGACGGCGTAAGAATATATTGCACCAGCTATCAAATTGTAAAGCGCACACCAAAAGGCGCGTGGATCAACCTGTGGTATGGAAAGAACAAGTTTGTTCTGGCGGATGCCAGAAAGCGGTGGGCTTGCCCCTGCCGTGAAAGCGCAATGGAAAGTTTCAGGGCGCGCAAGACTAAACAAATAGAACACCTTACCCGCCAACTCGATAGGGCAAAGTGCGCGTTGGCAACATCCGAAACATGGGATGGAGAAAAAGTACTTAACAGCAAACCTAATCCCATATTTGATGCGCTTTTGGGAGGAATGGAACTATGACAGTCAAATGCTCGTACTGCGAGAACGAATGCCAGATGCTCAACGTCCGCCACGAAACGGTTGCCCGTTGCGCAGATTGCGGATCGGTGCACAGGGATTATGACGGCACATGGCTGACAGATAGGGATGCTGTTGTCAGGCTGATGCGGGAGATTGAGCAGCTTAAGAGAGCATTCAGCACGATGGCGCGTGGTGTGCAGGTGCTTGGAAGGAGGAGGATGAGATGAATACCATTGAACAGGATGGGATCGACTCCCAATGGATGCTGATGGCACTCTACAAGACACCGCGTCTCACGTTTGAGCAGACCTGCAGTGCTTTGGGAATATCTGCGGCGACCGGTTACACATGGCGGTCACTTGGCAAGTTTCCGGTGCCAATGTCAGGCAGTCCGATGAAGGCAGACCTGCGGGATGTTGCTGCAGCAGTCGATAAATTGAGGGCTGATGCGCACAGAAAAGCGAAAGTCAGTGCATCATAATTACATCAAAAACACATGAAACCCGCATGAATGCTTACTACAACGTCCAATCCAGCATCGGGGCAACGGCAGTTTTTCGTGGAGGTAATGTCATGGTTGCGGAGTTTAACCTATTCCGGCGAATTTTGAGCAACTGCCGAAAATCCGCGGCGAAAACAATTAGGACACGACCGAAAAAAACCGACCTGAAGCATCAAACCGACAACAACCCGAAACAGCCAGCGCAATGAAGATGGCCGTATTTTATCAGCTGATATATCGCATATATCACATTCATATATTTGCAAATAAAGCGTTGACATTCAACCAACATTTCATTATCGTAAAATTACCGTGCGGAATCGAGAAGATAGCGCATGTGGTACTTTTGAAACTCCACAGACTAACACACCATTTTCCCCTGGATGGTGTGCAAAAATCAGGAGCTGAATATGCATAGGATAATAAGAATCAAAAGCACCTTCACAACAATCCTGCTGCTCATCGCAGTTGTTTTCGCTTTCTCTGGCAATGCCTTTGCCCAGCAAAAGGATTTTGGACCGCTAACCCCGGCTGAAGCACTGGAATACATGAAAAAAACATCTGACGTGTTTCTTCTGGATGTTTCTCTCGCGGAAAAATTCGCCACCAAGCATTTTGTCGGGGCCGTGAATATTCCTCATAGTGAATTGCTTTCCCGTATCAACGAAATACCTGCAGATCGCCCGCTGCTTCTTAACTGTCGGCTTGGCAGAACCTGTGTAAAGACCTATCCGCTTATTAGGGAACTGCGCCCGGACATCAAGACGGTACTCTATATTGCCGGAATTCCTCTCTTTACTGAATATAACGTCTGGATCCGGGCCAGAAAATAACCCCGACGTTCACTGACAACAAAAACCCTGCCGAAGCAGGGTTTTTTCATGAATAAAAACGAAGTTATTCCGTACCGGCTTTCTTTTCAAAGACCAGATCCCCGTCTCGTACATCAACCACAATGGTGTCTTTCGGGCCATACTGGCCTTCAAGGATCAGGCGGGAAACCGGGTTTTCAATCTGCTGCTGGATCGCCCGTTTGAGTGGACGTGCACCATAAAGCGGATCAAAACCGACTTCGGCAATCTTCTGAAGCGCCTTCTCGGAAATTTCCAGCAAGATTTCCATCTTTTCCAGACGTTTTTCCAGAATTGCCAGCTGGATTTTCGCAATTGAACCTATGTTTTTTTTATCCAGACCGTGAAAAACAATTGTTTCATCAATACGGTTAATAAATTCTGGCCTGAAATGGCGACGCACTTCATCCATGACAGCAACCTTCACAAGTCCGGACTCCACTCCTTCCGCCTCCATATCCTGAATCAGGTGTGAACCCAGATTAGATGTCATGACAATCACTGTATTTTTGAAATCGACCGTCCTACCCTGCCCGTCGGTCATCCTGCCATCGTCCAGCACTTGCAGCAGCACATTGAATACATCCGGATGGGCTTTTTCAATCTCGTCCAAAAGGATGACACTATATGGCTTGCGACGCACGGCCTCTGTCAGGTAACCACCTTCTTCATAGCCGACATATCCGGGGGGAGCGCCAATCAGGCGTGCCACGGAATGCTTCTCCATGAACTCGCTCATATCGATGCGAATCATGGATTCGTCAGTGTCAAAGAGAAAACCAGCAAGCGATTTGCAAAGCTCGGTCTTGCCGACGCCGGTTGGCCCGAGGAACATGAAGGAACCATAAGGACGGTCCGGATCGCCCAGACCCGCCCGGGAACGGCGAATCGCATCGGAAACCGCCACAATTGCCTCATCCTGACCAACAACCCGCCTGTGCAGTTCATCTTCCATGTGCAACAGTTTTTCCCGCTCACCCTGCATCATCCGGGAGACAGGAATACCTGTTGCACGGGAAACCACTTCCGCAATTTCCTCTGCTTCCACCTGGGTACGCAGTAGCTTCGGCTGATTCGTTTCCGCTGCGCTTTCCTTCCTGTTCTGCTCATCCAGTGCTTTTTCAAGCTCCGGCATCTTGCCATACATTAATTCGGACATTTTTTGGAAATCACCCTGACGTTTGGCCTCTTCCATTTCCTGCCGAACCTTTTCGATTTCCTCCTTGATATGCTTGGCACCTTCCACGCCCGCCTTTTCAGCTTTCAGCACCTCGTCATAGTCGGCATATTCCCGTTCCAGTTTTTCGATTTCCTCCTCGATAAGACCGAGACGTTTCAAGGAGACTTCGTCCTTTTCTTTTTTAACTGCTTCGCGCTCAATTTTGAGCTGGATGATGCGACGGTCAAGCCTGTCCATCACCTCTGGCCTGGAATCAATCTCCATCCGGATACGAGAAGCCGCCTCATCAATCAGGTCAATGGCCTTGTCCGGCAAAAAACGATCCGTGATATAGCGGTGCGACAGCTCTGCCGCCGCAATAATGGCCGGGTCCGTAATTTCCACACCATGATGAAGCTCATATTTTTCCTGAAGACCACGCAAAATCGCGATGGTGTCTTCAACAGAAGGTTCATTCACCATAATTTTCTGGAAGCGGCGTTCCAGTGCGGCATCCTTTTCCACATACTTGCGATATTCGTCCAGTGTGGTCGCACCAACGCAATGCAGTTCGCCCCTCGCCAGCGCGGGCTTGAGCATATTACCGGCATCCATTGAACCCTCGGTCTTGCCCGCTCCCACCATGGTATGGATTTCATCAATAAAGACGATGGTCTGCCCCTCGTCTTCTGCTAACTCATTCAAAACGGCTTTCAAGCGCTCTTCAAATTCACCGCGATACTTGGCTCCCGCTAGAAGAGCCGCCATATCCAGTACTAGCACACGTTTACCCTTCAGGCTCTCTGGCACCTCACCATTGACGATACGCTGCGCTAATCCTTCCACAATGGCGGTTTTGCCAACACCTGGCTCACCAATCAGAACCGGATTGTTCTTGCTGCGACGCTGGAGTACCTGGATGGCACGGCGGATTTCATCATCGCGTCCGATCACTGGGTCCAGTTTGCCCATCCGGGCACGCTCGGTCAGATCCAGGGTGAATTTTTTCAGTGCCTCGCGCTGGTCTTCCGCATTGGTAGAGTTGATTGGGCCACTACCACGAACAGCCCTGATCGCCGCTTCTAGCGAAGAACGGGCTAGACCGTTTTCCCTTGCGATTCGACCGGCATCCGAGCGATCTTCCAGCAAGCCAAGCAACACCATTTCACTAGCGATAAATTGGTCGCCCCGTTTTTGTGCCTCCTTGTCCGCCAGATTGAGTAATGCCAGCAATTCCCGCCCGACCTGCACATCACCGCCAGTTCCCGACACTTTCGTAAGGCGGCCAAGTGCACTCTTCAGCCCGAAATCCAATGCGTTGACATTCACGCCAGCCCTTTGCAAAAGCGATCTGGCGCTGCTGTCGTTCTGCTGCAGAAGCGCAATGGTCAGATGCACGGGATCAATATACTGGTTGTCGTTTCCGACAGCCAAGCTGTGCGCATCTCCAATGGCTTCCTGCAATCTGGTTGTCAATTTATCCTGACGCATTCCCTTCTCCAAATAGTTCATTGTGACTACTGTTAGATGGGTGCAAGTGCATAAAAATCAAGAGATTTTTCGCTTTTTGTTCAGCGAAAACCGGTCAACGGACACAGGCTGCGCCCTGGAAATCAGGAAGCTGCAAAAAAGCGGAAACAGGCAAAACCGAGGATGCAAAATAGAATGGAACCAATCAGGTGCAAAAGGCTGTGTGCCAGCATCCAGAGGTACTCGCCCCGCTGCAAAAAGAGTACTGCCTCAGCGGAAAAAGTAGAAAACGTGGTCAAGCCTCCCAGAAAACCGGTAATAACCAAAAGACGCCACTCTGGACTCAGGGCGGTGGACTGGTTGAAAAAGGCCACGGCAAGACCAATCAGGTAGCCCCCCAGACAATTGACCAGCAGGGTGCCAAGCGGTAAATGGGTATGAAGGTGATTCATGAAAACACCCAGCTTCCACCTGAGCATGGAACCAATCGCACCGCCAATACCAACAGCCAGCCAGCTCATGCTGCCTCCTCCTTTTGCCATTTCTGTTCTTTACGGATATCGGATTCTTTCGCTTCCAGCCAGCGCGAACCGGATGGTGTCTCTTCCCTTTTCCAGAAGGGCACCCGGGTTTTCAGCACATCAATAATAAACTGGCATGCTGCAAAAGCATCTGCACGATGCACTGTCGCAACAGCAACCAGAACAATCTGGTCTGTGGGGGAAAGCGAACCAATGCGATGGATAATGCGGGTAGCCAGAACGGGCCAACGTGTTTTTGCCTCTGCCACAATCTGCCCGAGCGCTTTTTCCGTCATGCCCGGATAGTGTTCCAGTTCCATAGTAAAAACCGTCTCACCCGCACTCATGTCCCGCACTGTTCCAACAAAGCTCACAACAGCTCCCACTCCGGCATTGCCGTCACGAAAACGGACCAGTTCCTGCGACACATCAAAATCCGCGGTTTGAACACTGACAGACATGAAAGCATCCGTATTCCAAAAGGAGAAGCATACCTGAAAACGGCGAGTGAAGATAAAAAAATCCTCCGGCGGCAAGAGCCTGAACCGGAGGATCAACCACGAGGAGAGAAATCGTGACACTAGCGGCGTGAGCCACCTCTTTGCCCATTGCTTCTGGCAGAAGCACCAGCGGAAAAACGGGGGGATGACTGATGTGAGGCCGAGGCGTGTTTCTGCATGGTTTCGCGCAAAGTTACGTGGGCAGATGAAGCTGCCCGGCCTGCCCCTGACGATGGACGGACGGCGGAAGAGGACACCTGTGACGGACGCGAATGAACAGCTCCATTATTCGGACGGATGGCAGATGGGCGATTTTGCACCATGTTATGCGCAGGCTGTGTTCTTGCAGCAGGATGAGTCTGTGCCTCACGCGGCGGGTTGACAGCCTGTTTTGCGTGATTTTGCGGACGGCTGGCAACCGGGGAAGATGGTCTGCTCTGCTTCGGCTTTGCATTTCCGGGACGAGCATGGTTTCCCTGTTTCACTGTCGGACGGGCCTGATAGGGGCTATTTTTTCCTGGACGGTGATCCGGACGGGCATGGCTTGATACAGGACGTGAATGATGCGCAGGACGTGTATGGCGGGGTGCCGGATGTCTTGGTGGAACCCAGTGTACATGGCGCCGATGCCAGTCCACCCACCCATAAAAGCGGGTATAGCTGAATGAAATGGCGTTTCCCCACATAAAGCCGATGGAAAGATGTCCCGGTGCGTAGGCATAGCCCCTCCAGGGTGCCCAGTAGTACGGGGCATAACCCGGCCAGTGCCATGAACCATAAATGACGGTCGGATTGTAGTACGGCACATAGATCACTTCTGGCGAAACGGGTTCGATGGCAATATCGTTGCCGTTTCTGACCACGTTCATCCGTTCATCCGAATCGAGATTGCCTGCTGCCCGTGCCTGGCGGCGAAGATACTGGACCCGCTCCATCACGTCTTCACGCTGATTGCGAAAAGCAGTTCCCAATTTTACGGTCCATCCCATGTTGGATGACATGGTGAAAAGCACATCCGGAAAAGCCAACAGCGACCTCACACTGACATTCCAATCATAATCTTCTGCCACTTCAACGGCATCATCACCACTCAGGCCGGGATTGGTTTCAAGCCACTTCCCAGCATCCACGACTTCTGCCGGATAGGTAGAAGCCATCAACACCTGTAACAGCAGGCCGTCAGGATAAAGGGCAATCGGTGCCAGCATCTGGTCAAGCTCGGCGGTGGAATAACCTTTTTTCAGCGAGGCCGTACTGATGGTTTCCGCGTTAGATGAAGTTATGGCGACAAGGCAAAGAAACGCAACGGATACGCTAGCTTGGAACAACCGTCTTATCGCACCTTTGTTTCTTTCGGTCTGATTCATATCAACCTCCTTTGCCAACAACCCTGTTTCAGGATAAAAAGTGCTTTTTCGATATATCCATTATTTCGGATTCAATACAGGCTGATCGGATTTTTAACAAATTATTACACCTGTAAAGATTCGTCATATCTTGCATATGAGGCAACAGAAAGACGAACATCCAACTTCTGCGTACAGGAAAGAAAGAGGATAAGGGGAGGTGGAAAATTAGCCCTGAAATGCCTTGAGTGCGCCTTCATCGGCTTCGGTAAATTCCGTCGGTTCATACATGACACGGGCAAAATTTTTGTCCAATAGTTCTTCTGAAGATCCTTCTGCCGCCCGGTTCTCACGCCAGATTTCATTTTTGCGGTAAAACGTCTGGCCTATTTTCAGAAACGTATGTTCCCGCTCGAATACACGATAGGCGTAATCCGGTATGGCATCGGTATACAACTCACCATGCAGAAAGGTATCAGACAACCAGATACGCAGTTGAAAAGTCTGGTTTGTTCGGTTAATGAACTGGTAGTCGCGATAATTGAAAAAAATGGTCGCACCCGTCCCAAATGGAATAACGCGACCATCATCCGGGAAAGGATCAAAAGAATGCCTGTGCCTCTCTGTCACAGTAAGCGGACTATGAAGCACCAGCCAGTGAATCAGGTTGGCAATCTGGCAAATACCGCCACCGATCCCGGTTGTCGGCTCCCCAAAAGACAACTCCATACCTGGCAAATACCCTTTTGCTGCAGTAGGATACCCCACCAGCCTGCAATAGGAAAAAACCTCACCCGGACGGATAACAATACCATCAAGATGCCTTACCGCCAGCTTCAGGTTGGTTACCTTGTTGATTTGCAACTGCATTTCGCTTTTTCCAAGCTGGCGAAGCAAAACAGACTGGTGCTCGCGCACACGATAAGGCAGCGTTTCCCCTGACTGGCGAATCGCATATTTCCGGCCATCAAAAACCCAGCGGACATAACGCCGGATACGCTTTTCCCAAACGGAAATGAAATACAACGCCGGATGACGCTGGCTGAGCAGTTTTTTGCGGGGTCTTACATCCGGGCTGCCACAGATCAAGGCGGCCCTCCTAAACAATGCGCAAGGAATAGTCGGTTGCCCTGACGTTCTTTGTCAGTTCCCCCACTGAGATACGGTCAACACCAGTTTCTGCTATCAGTCGCACATTGGCCGTATTGATGCCGCCGGATGCTTCCAGAACCGCCTTTACCCCTTCTTTTTCTGCCGATGTTTTTCTTTCCGATACGCGCTTGACTGCCTTTCTCATCATTTCAACGCTGAAATTATCCAAGAGAATTGACTTCGCTCCTGCTGAGAGGGCTTCTTCCAATTGTTGCAGGCTTTCCACTTCGATCTGGACCGAAACACCATTATTGCCTTCCTGTGCCGCTGCAATCGCCTGCGGGATGCCCCCCGTTGCTGCGATATGGTTTTCCTTGATGAGGATGGCATCATACAGTCCCATGCGCTGGTTCTCTCCCCCTCCGACCCGCACAGCATATTTTTGCGCCAACCTGAGACCCGGCAGCGTCTTGCGGGTATCATGGATTCTGGCACGAGTACCGGAAACAAGGCCGGTATATTCACGTGTCAGGGTGGCAACACCGGATAAAAGCTGAAGAAAATTAAGTGCAGAACGCTCTGCTGTCAAAAGTGAACGCACTGGCGCATGGATCAAGCAGACTTCCGTGTAGGCTGACATCAGGTCACCTTCTGCATAGTGCCATTCTGTACTGATACGGCTGTCGACTTTTTTCATCAGTGCATCAAACCAAGGGGCTCCACACAACACAGCATCTTCACGCACAACTACATGTGCCTTGACAATACGGCTTTCTGGCAAAAGCTGTGCTGTCCTGTCACCCTTGCCCAGATCTTCTTCCAGTGCAGCGTCAATACTCTCCGCCATGGCTTTTTCCAGCGCCATGTCAAGTGGTGCATACGGATTTTTCAGGTTGCTGCTCATGCTGGACCTATTCCAGAAAACAGTTTGTCTTCAACCGAAATATCTCCCTTTGGCTGTACCTTTATCTTGTGCCGGGCAGCAAAGTCCAACATCCGCTCAACACTGATAACCGCTTTTTCCCTGACAGCCAGATCGACATGGATTTCATTTTTCTCCGTTTCAATGACCTCCAGCAAATTGGAGAGATAATTCATCGCCATCCAGGGACAATGGGCGCAACTCTTACAGGTTGCACTACTGCCCGCAGTCGGCGCCTCCATCAATGTTTTTCCTGGAACGGCCTGCTGCATTTTGTGAAAGATACCCTTGTCTGTCGCCACAATGAACTCGGATGCGTCCATCTCCACCGCAGCAGAGATAATCTGTGATGTCGACCCCACCACATCGGCCAGCGCAACGACCGCCGCAGGCGATTCTGGATGAACAAGCACCCGGGCATCCGGATATGCTTCCACCATCATTTTCAGCTCTTCCCCCTTGAATTCGTCATGCACAACACATGAACCCTGCCACAGAAGCATGTCTGCACCGGTCTGTTGCCGGATATAGCTGCCAAGGTGCCTGTCCGGCCCCCAGATGATTTTTTTTCCCTGTGCATGCAAATACGCCACAATCTCAAGCCCGATAGACGATGTCACCATCCAGTCGGCCCGCGCCTTCACCGCTGCGCTAGTGTTAGCATAAACTACAACCGTTCTGTCCGGATGTGCATCACAAAAAGCCGTGAATTCATCTACCGGACATCCCAGATCAAGAGAACAACTGGCATCCGGATCCGGCATGAAAATACGTTTTTCCGGGCTCAGCATTTTGGCTGTTTCTCCCATAAAACGCACACCTGCCACAAAGAGGGTCTGTGCGGGGTGATCCCGTCCAAAACGGGCCATTTCCAGAGAATCAGCAACGCATCCACCTGTCTCCTCGGCCAGATCCTGAATATCCGGATCGACATAGTAATGCGCAACCAGCACCGCCTTCTTTTCCTTTAAAAGACGGCGGATTTTTTCTTTCATTTCGACCTTTTCGGCCTGTGACGGTTCAGGTGGAATGCGCGCCCATGCACATGCGATACTGACCGCACCGCCTTCCGATTGCGGAAGATCGTATCCCACTTCCCTGATATTTTCAGCATTTGTCGGGTTTGGCATATTCATCACCGGAAAAATAATTCACGGGTTTTACTATCGCATATCCGGGCATGGTTTGCACAATTTATCGCAAACCCGCCGCGCCATGACGACTTACTCAAGTCCCTGACTGGCAAGATATTCCTCGTAGTTTCCCTTGAAGTCAATGATATAGCCCTCTTTTACCTCAATGATACGCGTGGCAAGCGAAGAAACAAACTCACGGTCATGCGACACAAAAACCAGCGTACCAGCATAACGATCTAGTGCAATATTCAGCGACTCAATGGATTCCATGTCCATGTGGTTTGTCGGTTCATCAAGCAACATGACATTGTGACGACCCAACATCAGTCTGCCGTATATCATCCGGCCCTTTTCGCCGCCTGAAAGCACCCGGACCGGCTTTTTCACCTCATCACCACTGAAAAGCAGACGGCCTAAAATAGAGCGAACCGTCTGGTCATCATCACCTTCCTTCGTCCATCTCCCCATCCATTCAGTCAGGTTCATGTCGTTTTCAAACTCATCTGACGGGTCCTGCGGCATATAGCCGATATCGGCATGCTCAGCCCATTTGACTGTGCCGCTGTCTGCATCCATTCCACAAACCGCATTGCCGATCGCACGCAGGAGTGTCGTCTTGCCCGCGCCATTGACGCCGATAATCGCCACTTTCTCGCCTGCCTCAATCATGATGCCGAAGTTCGTAAAAATGGGACGGTCATAAGACATGGATAGGCTCTCTGCCTCGACAGCTAGGCGATGCAACTTTTTGCCGTCATCAAAGCGAATGTAAGGATGAGAACGACTCGACGGAACCACATCCTCCACTTTGATTTTTTCAATCTGGCGGGCACGTGATGTTGCCTGTCTTGCCTTTGACTTGTTGGCTGAAAAGCGTCGGACGAATTCCTGCAGTTCGGCGATGCGTTCCCGTGCCTTGGCATTGGCTGCCTGAAGTTGTGCCTGCGCCTGGACTGAGGCCATGACATAGTCATCATAATTACCGGGATAAACTTTCAGTGTTCCATAGTCCATATCGGCAATATGCGTACACACCTGATTCAGGAAGTGGCGATCGTGGGAAATAATGATCATGGTTGAATTCCGCTCGTTGAGCGTATTTTCCAGCCAGCGAATCGTGTGGATATCCAAATTGTTAGTCGGCTCATCTAGGAGCAGGATATCTGGATCGGAAAAAAGTGCCTGTGCAAGAAGGACACGTAACTTCCATCCGGGTGCAACTGCACTCATGGGACCATCATGCAAGGTAATATCAACGCCCACCCCCATTAGCAACTCCCCCGCGCGCGCCTCGGCAGTGTAACCATCGTACTCGGCAAATCTCGCCTCAAGATCGGCCGCTTTCATGTAATCCTCGTCCGTTGCGTCTAGACTGGCATAAATCGCATCCCGCTCCTCTTTCGCCTGCCACATTTCAACATGCCCCATCATCACAACATCCAACACACGCATATCCTCATAGGCAAACTGGTCCTGGCGCAGCTTGCCCAACCGCTCATTTGAATCCAACATCACCGTACCACCGGACGACTCCATGTCACCACCAAGAATGCGCACGAAAGTCGATTTGCCACTGCCATTCGCCCCAATCAGGCCATAGCGGTTACCTTCCCCGAATTTGATAGAAATATTTTCAAAAAGCGGCCTAGCGCCAAACTGCATCGTAATATTGGCTGTTGACAGCACGGTACTCCTCCAGCGGATCAGAAATAAAGTCGCTCATTGTACCAAAGCAGGAAGGAGAATACCGCCAGAACAACGCACTGAAAAACGGCAAAACAGGGAAAACGGAAAAGTACTGCTGAAAACTATTTCCCGTGTTTCAGTGTTGGATAGGACGCCACATTCAGCCTGACAGCCCGTCCCTCGGAAACAAGGCGACTGCGGGCTCCAACAGGCAATGTCACCTTGTCACGAATATGCCCGAAAGGCAGCCCGGTAATAACGGGAAGCGGAATGTGGGAACGAACCCAGTCAAGCATCGCCTCAAAGTCATACCCATTGTCATATTCTGTCAGGGAATAGCTGGAAAAATCACCAAAAACCAGAGCCTGCTGGCGGGTGAGTATACCCGCGTGATAAAGATGCAAAAGCATGCGTTCAACGCGATAGGGATGCTCGTTGACATCTTCAATAAAAAGGATGCCATCCTCGATGTCGGGCATCCACTTCGTGCCGACAAGCTGCGTAATCATGGTCAGGTTCCCTCCCCACAATGTACCGACCACATCCACTTCCGGATTGTCTTCCGCGGTCCACTCGACAGAACAGTCCGGACCATTGATGCATTTCCAAAAGTGATCGTGGGTAAATCCGCTTTTGTCTTCACGGGTAAAATCATTGCAGATCATTGGACCGGCAAAACTGATGGTATTGGTCTTTTTCAGAAAGGCCAGATGAAACGCCGTAAAATCACTATGACCGACAAACAGTTTTCCGCTTGAAGCATACAGATCAAAATCCAAGTGTGGCAACAGGCGAGACATCCCGTACCCGCCCCTCAAGGCAATAACAACATCCACATCCGGATTGCGTGCTGCTGCCTCAAGCTGGTTAAGGCGAACAATATCATCGCCGCCAAAACGTTGCGAACGTTCGGAATGCCGATAATAATTGTAAACAAGGCAATTCTGCGCCTCCAGTTCGGAAACCACCCGCTCCACAGCAGTATTGTCCGGCGCATATCCACCCGGGGCAACAATGGCAACACCTGTCGTGTTTTTCTGCATCATCCGGTTTCCCGATCCTGTAAAAACAATTACCGAAATTTATATGACCAGAGCCGTTTCCCTCACTCGGGAAACGACGCGACCTTAGCTTCTTTTCTTCGCACAGAAAAAAAATTCTTCAACAGGCGTGCACAATCTTCCTGAAGCACCCCCCCTGT
>JGI994J12354_10002434_pt1 | contig 18185 bp, 10 predicted proteins | sample IntmicLarv3ML3BL_FD_12354 | JGI IMG/M metagenome (IMG submission 12354)
CAATGTCAATAAGTATGACTTCACCACTCCCGAACAGGCACCAGGGCGAGTAGAAAATGCCGAGGTTCTAATTGTAAATAAGGTCCCTATAAATGAAGCGACCATTCACACTGCCACAAATCTAAAATTAGTCTGTGTCACAGCAACTGGCACTAATAACTTAGATAAAGAGTATTTAGCTAGTCGTAATATTGCTTGGCGTAATGTTGCTGGCTACTCTACTGATAGCGTTGCACAGCATACATTTTCTATGCTCTTTTACCTACTGGAAAAATTGCGTTACTATGATGACTATGTAAAGGAAGCACGTTATGTAAACGACACTATTTTCACCCATTTTGAGGAACATTTTCATGAATTAAGCAGTATGACTTTCGGTATTATTGGCCTTGGTGCCATTGGTCGCAAGGTCGCCGCTATCGCTGCCGCCTTTGGTGCAAATGTTATCTATTATTCACCCTCTGGCAAGCAGCCGCAGGCTGGCTACAAACAAGTAGACTTTGATACTTTGCTAAAGACTTCCGATGTCATCTCGATTCACGCTCCATTAAATGAACATACAGAGGGCTTAATCACAACTGAAGTTTTGCTAAAAATGAAATCTACCTGTATTTTGCTAAATACTGGTCGAGGTCCTATTATTGACGAAGCGGCGGTAGCAACTGCTTTAGAGCAAGGTACCATTTTAGCCGCTGGTTTAGATGTCCTTAGCATAGAGCCAATGAACCCTGATAATCCTTTGCTACGCATTAAGGATAGTAAAAAACTATTGATTACACCCCATATTGCATGGGCAAGTATAGAAGCTAGAACTCGCTTGATGAGTATTGTTTTAGAACAAATCAACGAATTTATAAAATCTTAGAGGTGAAAGATATTTTCGATAACAGTAAAATAGGTTCCTTTGTGTGAAAACAAGGAATTTTAAGCGAATTTACCTTGACATACTTGTTGAAAAAATATATATTCAAAGAGGTAGACATTGTATGTAAAGATTACATAACAGAGGGACAATGTCAGCAGGACTATAAAACAAAAAATAGAAGAAAAGAAGGAGAGAAAATCATGACATTTGATTCATTGAAAGACAATTATTTACAGGTAATAAAGGAAAAGTATGCATTATTTACTGGACGTAGTGGAAGAGCGGAATTTTGGCAGTTTATGCTTGCGAATTTCGTAATTAGTTTCGTACTGGGACTGATTCCAATTGTAAGAGTACTTAGTGGTGTTTATGCTTTGGCAGTATTTTTACCAAGCTTAGGACTTTCTGTTAGACGGCTACAGGATATTGACAAACCTTGGCAGTTGCTGTTTCTTAGCTTTATTCCTCTTGCAAACATCTATCTTATTTATTTGCTTACATTAGAGGGTACGCAAGGTGACAATCAATATGGTGCTGATCCAAGAGCATAGTAATCGTAGTTATTCTAAATTCCAAAAAATAATTCGCTCATTTGAAATGAGTGAATTATTTTTTGGAATATAGAATCAATCAAAATTTTAATTACCTCGAATTCGAGGTAATTGACGGAGAGGCTGGACACAACTTCTTTTGTCCTCACGCCAAAACGTTGGATAAGCAGTGTAAATGCCATAGGTATGACATCTAAACAAGGACGATATGCTGCTACCTATGCACACAGTGATATTGCTTTTGAATTTGCAGCATGGATTAGTCCAGAGTTCAAACTTTATCTAATCAAAGATTACCAACGCCTAAAACAAGATGAAGCTAAACGTCTAGAAATTGGCCATACTTATGCTACCAAAGCCGATATCCTCAATAAGGCTTTATTTGGCAAATTTTCTGACAATTCCCCATAGCCTCAAGCCTTACAAAAGACCTTTGGGACTATGGGGAACTAAAAAAACTTAATGATTTAAATCTCTTTTAATTACACTCTTCTTTTCTTCTTAATAACAATAACTGCCGCCAATGCTAGTGATAACAATGCTGTCGCTGTGAAAATTCCTACCACATTTGTATCACCAGTATCAACCTTTGCTCCTAAAGTAGTGGCTTTGGCTGCTGGATTATTATTATTCCTATTTCCATTGTTATTATTATTGTTATTATTGTTGTTAGCATTATTATTTCTGTTCGTATCACCTACTGCTGCTTTTTCAACTGTGATACTAACTTCTACCACTTCTGGTTCGCCCTCAGCACTTGCAGCTATCGTAAATGAAATTCTATTTTTATATTCTTCATATCCTGCTGCTTTCCTTGTTTCTACAAAGTAGTATGCACCTGGTGCTAGACCCTCAACCACTATGTTGCCGTTCCTATCTGCTACTAATTTTTCTGCTACCTTGGTTCCATCTGCTTTGTACAAGGTATAAGTTCCACCTGCAACAGGATTCCCGTCTTTATCAGTAATAGATAATTCAACACTACCTTTATAGTTCTTAAATTCTACTACTTCCTTATCCACATTTCCTGCACTATTAATCGTGATGGTCTGTGTCTCTGTGTTACGGATATAGCCATCTGCTGCTACTCTTTCTGTTACAGTATATGTTCCTGGTACTAACCCCTCAATAAGAGCTGTTCCAGTGGTGCCTGTAGCTATCGTTGCTTTTCTGCCATCAACACTTGTTGCTACTGCTCCGCTTGCATCTATTACTTCAAAAGTTGCAACCAGTGGTGCTCCTGTTACTGCATCTACTTTCTTAATGGAGAATGCAGTCAACTCATTGCCTTTTGTTACTTTAAAGCTAAGAGCCGCTAAAGCTGCTGTATCATCACCATCAACGGTTGCTGGGACATTAAATGCAACTGGTGTTGTATCTAATTTATAACCTGCTGGTGCTGCTGTTTCGATAAACTCGTAATTTCCTGGTGCTAATTGATTGATTACAATTTTACCCGCACTATCTGTTACTAATCCTGAACTAAGCTCAAGACCGTCTTTTTCCAACTTAAAGGTTGCTCCTGCTAATGCTACACCTTTTTCATCAGTTTTGACAAATTCAACATCTGCTTGATAATTAACAAAATATAGTACTCCTGTATCTGCGTTACCATCTGCATCAAACGTTACAGTTTGTTTTGCAGTATTCAATATATACCCTGCTGATGCTACGGTTTCTTCCACTGTGTAAGTTCCTGGTATTAGACCATAAACGATGACCTCACCCGTTGCATCTGTGGTTACTGTCTGTACTACTGTATTTGTACTATCCTTTACCTCAAAAGTTGCTTCGAGTGGAACTCCTGTAATTGCATCTGTTTTATCAATTGTAATGACTGTCAAATCATTACTTGAGGATACCTGTACATCAAGTGCGGCTACTGCCGCTGCACTGGCACCATCTACTGTTGCTGGAATGGTAAAGGTTACTGGTGTTGTATCTAGTACATAGCCTGCGGGTGCTGCTGTTTCGATAAACTCATATGCTCCTGGTGCCAAGCCCGTTACTATAATTTCGCCATCAATATCAGTAATCAGACCCGTTTGTAAGTCTACTCCGTCTTTTACGAGCTTAAAGGTTGCTCCTGGTAGCTTTACGCCCGCATCACCTGTCTTGGTAAATTCAACACTACCTTGGTAATTCTTAAATGTCATATCTCCTGTGGCTGTTCCATCTGCCGCAATAGTTAATGTTCTTACTTCTGTCGTTCCAACATAACCTGTTGGTACTACAGACTCACTAACCTGATATGTTCCTGCTACTAAACCTACTACTACTACTTTACCTGTTGAAGCATTTGTCGTTACTGTTTGCACTGTAACTGCACCATTCTTAACTTCAAATGTTGCCACAAGCGGATTTCCTGCTACATCTGTTTTTGTAATTTCAACCGATGTTAAATTGTTGCTCATTGTAAGCTCTTTATCAAGTGCCGCTACCGCTACTGGATTACTGCCATCTACTTCATTCGGAATGGTAAATGCTTGTGGTGTGGTATCTAACACATATCCAGGTGCGGCTGCTGTTTCAACTAATGTATAGTTACCTGGTTCTAAGTCTGTAAAGGATATTTCTCCTATTCCATTCGTGGTAACTGGTGCACCAACATCAACGCCTGCTCTTTTAAGCTGGAAAGTGGTTCCCGCAAGAAGCATACCGCCATCTCCTGTTTTTGTTAATTTCACACTACCTTGATAATTTCGAAATACAATATTAACTGCTGTTTGAACTCCTGTTACAGCATTTGTTTCAATTTTGAAATCAATGCCCTGTGTATTTTTTAAGTAACCAGTAGTTGCTACTGCTTCTTTTAATGTATACTCACCAAGCGGAAGCCCTGTAATCGTTAGGTTGCCTGCTGCATCTGTTACTAATCCTGCATATCCTGGAACAATCGCTCCGTCTTTCACATATACATCAAAGGTGGCGGTAATTCCTGTGAGTCCATCTGCTTTTGTCTTTTTTACAGAAACCGTCGACTGGGGATTTTTCGCTTCATATTCTGTTGTCACAAGTGTGGTAATACCATCGCTTTGTAATACTCCACCAGTTGAGTTATCAATCGTAATTGGAACCCCTACATACAAGGCTGGTGAAATCAGATATCCTGCTGGTGCAGATGTTTCTTTTAGTGTGTAGGTACCACTCTTGACATTTGGGAATGTTACCGTACCTGTTGCATCTGTCGATAATGTCGCTACTAACAATGCTCCTACATAAAGTTCAAATGTGGTTCCAGCTACCGCTATTGTATTGCCTGCCATATCTGTCTTTGTAACTGTTAATTCTCCTTTTCTTCCTGGTGCATCAGGAAAACTATTTACTGATGAAAGCTTTAAAATTATCGTATCATCTTCTGGAACAGTCATTTTACTGGTAATACTCTCTCCATCTGGTGCCGTCCCAGTACCAACAATCTTATTAACAAGGATTTCCCCATCACCCATTAAATCTGTTAGTGTCGTTGTATATTCTGCATAATACCGACTACTTATCTGACTTAGGAATGTGATTTCCAATACTCCATTTACATATGTAACATTATAATCTGTTCCTAAATCCAACGGTGAAGTTGTATCTACCACACCTGCATTAGATGATGGATATATTTTGAGCGAATCAGCATTATAAACCTGCTCTGTCGGCTCCATTGTATCTGTTAAAATAAAATTATTAATCGTTGATAAACTAGGATTAATATCAATTCCCCATTTTACCTGTGTTGCATCACCACTAACACCTTGGACTCCTTTGCCCTTTTTAACTGCATATACTCCACCTTGTGTAATTGATGGTGTAACACTTACCTGATTCGTCTGTCCGTTAATCTCTAGCTCTGCTTCATTTTTATAATTTGAACTAGCCTTTATTAAATGGTTTGCTAGGCTTGTCTTAAACTCAAGCTGAATAGGCATCGTGGCACTTGTTAGGCCTCCAACAATGCTACTACTCATCGTTAATGTAATGTTGCCTGCCGTTTCATTAAAGGTATATTCTGTACCCTCTGTAAAGTCTGAACTAAGCGTTCCAACCGTTCCATTTGGATTTACAGCAAAGCTCCGAACCTTTACCGAACTCGGTATAAAGGTTCCTAGGTCTGAAATATCATCGGTGATGATTCCTCCTAAAATAGTGTTTCCATTGAAGTTTGCATTGACTCTCCATGTAATTTCCTTTGTATTTACATCATAGGTACCTGTTTTATTACCATTTAGCGTAATCTGCGCTGGCGGATTGGCTCCGTTGGTTCCATTGGAAACTCTCCAACCATTACCACCTGCTCCTGGTCCTTGATATTCAAACATACTTCTAAGAGTGTTCGTGAACCTTGTCTGTGGGGTTGGTACAAAGTTTGCAGGATAGGTTGTAACATATTGTACCCTAATTGTATTTGTAAAACTTGGTGCTAAGAACTTAATATAAAAATCTGCATCTCTTCCATCTATTTGAGTAAAGAATGTGCCTTGTTGACCTGCTGGTGTCCCACTGGCTACGGCCGCTGCTGCTGCTGCCTGTGTCGTATAAATTTGGTAGTCTATTCCTAATGTCATCGGCGTATTCGTATCCATATTTGTTACTACAATACTTCCTGACTTTAAGGTAAGCTGTGGGTCTGTTCCTAGGAAATCTCCGAGCATCATACTGCCAAGCTGTACTTTTTCTGCATTAATATTAATCGTCCATGTCATCTCTTTAGCATTATAATCAAAATTGCTAGGTGAACTTTTTCTAACTGTACCACCTGTTGCCGTTGCATTAGCATTTGCTTTTTGAGTACGTCCGTCTTCTGCCTCATTATTGACTCTTAAACTCTCACCATCTCTTAGATTTGCGATAGGTGTCGTTGTATATGTGATTCGATAAGCTTTATTTGTTGGAACTGAAGATAGCGGTAATGTCATTACCGTGTTACCTGCACTAAATGCTGGTGATACCGAAACAGGACTTCCCACTGTTACACTTCCCGTTCCTGGGTCAATCGTAAGTTCATTCACTACTACAGAAGCCGTATCAAACACTGCGGTAGGTGGTAATATGGTCTCTGCTGCTTGATTTTGCATTGTTGATGTTAGAGTATCTATTATCGTTGCATCTGCTGGGGATAAATTCTCTTGGTTCGTATTATAATCTATCGACCAAGTAATTTTTCCTGTTGTTGAACTATAACTACCTGTCTTTGTAATCGGCGAACCAAATCTTGCCTGTACATTCCCAGAACTTACTGTCCCAAGTGGTGTTGTATCAGACATTAAAGTGATACTATTATTAAAGTTCTTAGTACCGAGCTTTGCTCCGCTCTCAATCGGTGTTACTAAGGTTACTCGATATGCCTTTTGTGAAGCTCCTGTTGGAAATTCAATCCTTTGTGTTCCTGCATTCCATGTTACTGCCACAGGCGAACCTACTGTATGATTCCCATCTAACTTTAATTCTAGTTCTGTGGCTGTTACTGTTGTTGCCGCAGCATCTAATCCCGCTGGTAAAGTCTCTTGAATGTAAATTGGTCCAGCTATTTCATTACCGCCTAGGTTTACGTCCATTTCCCAAGTTACATCTGTTGGATTATATGATGCATTTACTGCACCTTTTTTGGTAATCCAAGCCTGTGTTCCTGTCACGACTGGTAGAATCGTCATCGGTACATGAATTATTTTTGATGCATGTATCTCAAAAGGCAGACTTGTAATGACAGCTCCTAAGCTTGTCTCGTATGCTTTTACATTAGCTTCATTAAAATATGTGGTTAAACTAATCTTGCTAGTTGGTGTATCTGCCGCCACTGCCGCCGCACTAAATGTCAAGGTCACGGTTCCATCTGGCATAATTTTATAAGTCCCATACCCATTCGCTAAATTGCCTGTATAACCCGCTGGACCCATATAAAGTCCGATGGTATCTGGTAATTGAAAGCTATAAGTATCTCCATCTGCATAGGTAACACTATTTGCTACCTCCCATTCGATTTCTACTCGAATGCGGGCATTGAGTTTCACAGGATTTGTTAAACTAACCTCTACTCCTGGGTCTGTCCCAGTTGCACCAGTCATATCAAAGATTTTGATTCCTTTAATAATATCCGTCTCCACTGGTAATGCTGCATATGTTGATACAACTACATCTGATGGTTCTTCAGGGTCTACATATTCCTCTTCCTCCGTTTCCCCATAAACACCACCATCATCGACCACCAATCCACTATCTCCCTGTGCAGTGGTTGATGTTTCTGCCTCCGTAGCTTCTGTTTCTTCCACGGTTTCCGTTTCTTGTACCGCTTCTGTTTCCACTTCTTCCACGAATTCTGTTTCTTCTGTCTCTGTTACTTCTGTAATCGGTTCCCCTGTTGCAAAAGCTGGAACAATTGATTGTGAGACCATCAAAAATACAAGCATAAACGCTAACATACTTTTTATTGTCTTTTTCTTAGAATTTTTCATTCTTTCCCCTTTCTGTTCTGTATGATTCCCACTTTTTGATTTTAGAACTGTGATGCCATCTATGTTAAAATCCCTCCGTGTTGGCTGGATATTATTTCCCTGTAATAAAATAAGGCACATTACTTTCATTTTCTGTATTCTCAATTTAACAAATGATACCATAAAAAATACATTTTGTGAAGTTTTTGTTTTAAAATGCTGTTTTTTTATCCCGAATCAACTTTTCGCAGATTAATAATTCTTATTCACTTGATGCTCCATAAAGCAAAAAAAGAAAAAGCTCTCGCTTTTCCTTTGATATTTTCTATCTTTACTTTTTCTTCACCGAATACCCAAAGGTTCCGATTACATTTCCAAGCTCTACATAGGCACCATGTGAATATGCCATTAATCCTGTTTCATTCAAGTGAAACTTTCCTGTCTTATCCATATAGGTATCATCAATATGAACTGCTGTGACCTCTGCCAAAAACATATGGTGTGAGCCTAACTCCTGAATACTCTTAACATGGCACTCAATATTAACAGGACTTTCCTTGATTAATGGTGCCGCAACGGTATCTGCGGCAACTGGTGTCAGCTTCATCTCTTTAAACTTATGAACCTCTCGTCCTGACCGAACCCCACAATAATCGGTCGCTCTCACTAACTTTTTGGTGGTAAGATTTATAACAAACTCTCCTGTTTCTCTAATAATATCATAGGAATACCGCTCTGGTCTTACCGATATATATAGCATTGGTGGATTTGTACACACGGTTCCTGTCCACCCAATTGTCAAGATATTTGGTTCTTCCCCTGCTCGCCCACAGCTAACCATAGCTGCTGGCAGCGGATAAATCATATTTCCTGGTTTCCAACGCTGTTTTCCCAAAACTCCCTCCTACATCTGTAAGGCATTCATAAAGGCTGGTATTAGCTGCTTCTTTCTTGATACAATACCTGGCAATATTATAGAATGTCCCTCTGGTTCTAATTGAAATGCACCCTTTGCTAACTTTTGACTATCACCGCCATAACATAACAACTCGGTTGATTCGTTGATGATATCAGTCAGCATAAAAAACAGCATTGATTCACCATGGCTGCCAAATGTCTTTTCCATATATGGTATCAGAAATTCTTTAATATCCTGCAGCTCTGCTGGATTCATTGAATTGATTTGCCCGACCCCAAAGCTCGTTTTATTCAAATCGAATTTTTTGAAATCTTGGTAGAAAATTTCTTCTGGCGACTTTCCTTTTAAATTACTTCCTGCCGAGAACAGCTCTTCCGCTAACTGCTTGCAGTCCACTTCAGCNATTTTCGCCAAGCCATCTGCTGCCACCCTGTCCATTTCCGTGCAGGTTGGTGAACGAAACATTAGGGTATCCGAAATAATAGCTGAACACAATAGCCCCGCAATATCCTTTGGAATATCAAGTGCTTTCTCTTGATAAATCTGATATAAAATCGTTGCTGTACAACCAACTGGCTGATTACGGAAGTAAACTGGCGCCATTGTTTCTAAAGAGCCGATTCGGTGATGATCAATAATTTCCAGTATTTCCGCATTCTCGATACTATCAACTGCCTGTGATGCTTCATTGTGGTCTACCAAAATTAAGCGATTTTTTCTAATTCCAATAAAATTTCGGCGGGAAACCATTCCAAAATATTTTCCTTGGTCATCTAAAATAGGAAAATACTGGTATCTCGTTTTTGCCATAATATCTTGAATCTGTTCGGTATAATCCTCTAATTCAAAAAAGAGTAAATCCGTTTTTTTCATAAAATATTTTAGCGGCATACTCTGATTAATCAACCGTGCTACAGTATAGGTATCATGGGGGCTGCTAATAATAACACATGCCTTATCTGCTGCTAATCGCCGAATTGTTTTGGAAACTGGTGCCCCCTCACATACGACAATACAGCTTGCGTGCATTTCAATGGCACATAGCTGTGACTCATAACGGTTCCCCAATATAACAAGGTCATTTTTTTCAATATAATCCTCCATCAAATCGGGATTTGCTGCTGCCACCACTACCTTTCCTTGGATAAAATAACCATGTTTATTACCGACAATTATTTCACCATCTAGGGTTGCCACAATATTTTGATAAGGGGTTCTCGCCGCTGATAAAATAGAGTTATCATATACGTCCATATAGGAGGTTGCAATATCCCCAATCGTAATTAACCCCTCTAAAGAACGATCACTAGCCGTAATTGGCAGTGTATTAATATTTTGCTGCCGCATTAAAGTCCATGCTGTTTTCAGTGAAAGTTTACTGGTTACTCCCTCAATTCTACGGATATCCATATCCTTTACCCTAGTTCCAACATTTGGTAAATATCCTGGTGCCTCTAGTCCAAAACGATTCAATACATAATTGGTCTCTTCATTTATTTGCCCTGCTCGTCTTGCGATAAATTCCCCCTCATCACTACGATTCTTGATATCTGCATAAGCAATTGCTGAACAAATCGAATCCGTATCTGGATTCTTATGACCAATAACATAGACTCTTTTATTCTCCATAATATTTTCCTCCTCATTACCGCTGGTTCCGTGCCAAGCTGATTCCCATGTGATGGTACCTGCTTTTATTTGATTTTAGTATAGCATAGTTTTTACTAAATTCAAAGATTTCCTAATCCAAAGCAGTTTATAAAAACAACGGTTAAAATTGCTAAATCACTATTCTTCTGTTATAATTTAGAAAATACAAAAAGGGCTTATTTTGCTCATACTACCTTTGCAAAACGCTCCCACATGGAGGTGAATATGGAAACATCAAAGAATTTAAAAAATATAGTACGCCGGCAAAAAGAAGTTTTTGCAGAACTCCAAGCAGAACTTCAAGCGTATGAGAACCATGACTATGTAAAAGAAAACGGCACTCTGAAAGTTGAGCTTGAAAAGCTACGGCGGGATTATGAACAGCTAAAGACAAATACAACCGTGGTATCTGATGAGAATGCAAGGCTTCGGAATGCACTTCACGAACAAATATATAATGAAAAAGTGAATCTTATTAATACGACAGCGGAAAAAATCAATATCTACTTTCACAGCACTAAAAATGGTGGATTGAATAAATTGACTGCTCTTGAAAACAAGGTAACAGCACGTATAACACTTTTCAAAGAGGTTTTATCACAAAATAATATTTCTGCTCAAGATGAGCTTCATGGCAAAATTGATGAATTATCTACCTTATTAAATAGGAAGATTACCGAGGTTCGTGAACAGGCTACGCAGATGTCGGGAGCCTTTTCAAAATCGGAAATTGACGAGTTGAATACCTTGAAAGACGAACCACTTACTGATGAACAAATACGTATGATTACAAAAAAGAACAATATCGAAAGGTTTGTAGGCTTGAAAGTTCTCAATGCCATTGGGATTTTCTTGTTAATCGTTGGTTCTATTACCTTGGCATGGTTTACCAGTGAGGGTATCATAATCTTTGCTTTGGGTGGTCTAATGCTGGCATGGGGCGAATATCTTAACAGGAAAAACCCTACTATTTTCTCTTTGGGTATTTCCGCAAGTGGTATTGGTATTTTGTATGTAGCCTTGGCAACGAGTTATTTTGGCTTTCAGGTTTTACATGTTTATCCAGCCTTATTGATATGTATTATGATTACGGCTGTCGCTTTCCTACTATCCAATCGGTACAATTCGCAGACGATTGCCGCATTTGCCATGATTGGCGGATACTTACCGATGTTTTCGATTGCTTCTAATACCGTTATTTTGTATGGTGCGATGGTTTATTTTATTGTATTAAATATTCTTGCATTATTAATTTCTCTTAACAAAAAGTGGCGTATTTCTTCTTTTATTGGTCTGGCACTAAATACTGGCGGTACTCTCTATATTTGTTATATTACACAGGCAACCGATAACATTTCAATGAAGATATGGACGATTTTGTATGTCTTATTCGCTTTCTTCGTATATACAGCAATACCAATTATCAGCACCTATCGTACTAGAGAATCGTTTGAAAAATCAGATGTTGTACTACTCGGTTTCAATACCCTCTTTAGCAGTTTTATTATGTATTGGGCCTTTCAGATTTTTAATTTACAAGCCTACGATGGCTTATGGGCAATAGCATTTGCTATTATTTATTCACTACTTGCAAAAATGATAGAAATTAAATTCCCTGGGAATGAATATTCTTCAGAAATAGAAGCACTATTTTATATAACAGGACTTACTTTTGTGATTCTAGTTATTCCGCTACAGTTTGGACAAATATGGTTATCCCTTGGCTGGCTGATAGAAGGTGTCTCACTGGCTACCTATGGAATTATAAAAAACAAAAAAGCGTTCACAAAAAGAGGGCTTATCATTAGTATTCTTTGTTTATTGGCCTTTATTATATTTGACATCACTACCATGGGACATTATCTATTTTTCTATAAATATTTAGCAATTACACTTGGCAGTCTTATTATTTTGGGTGCATATATGTATCGAATGATGATGGCTGGACAATTCGTAATGATTTATAAGTATTTCGTCCTTGGCAATATATGGATTTTTACCATGTATGTCATATTCTCAAGAATTATGGGGACCCTATCTTTGAATTACAATATCCATGGAAGATATCACTTAGACTATCTGCTCAGTGCTGTTGCGATAGTGGTGACTTTCGCCTTTGCTTACTCTTTTCCAAGAATTAAGTCTTTGTCCGATTTTGGAACGAAAGTATTGTCCCTTGTCCTATATCTCGGAGGATTTTGTGGATTTGTGACGATAAACCAATCAATGACACCTGTCGCTGCTGAGTATTTGCAAATGGGGACACCTGCCTTTGGGATATCCCTCGTCGGGGTCATCATTATCTTTGCATTAGGTGTAATTTCTATTTTTGCACTGCGTGATTTCTTAAATATATTAATGGAAGAACGAGAATTGAACAGAGAGTGGTATTTTTTAATTTTATCATGGTATTGTGTATTAATGATAACCTTTATTTTAATCAGCCAGTTTAATCTTCTCTTTACTAATTTCATTTTCAGTATCATCTATGTTTTGGCGGCACTTATGTGGATTATCTTTGGGTTTAAATATCGCTATTCCTTTACCCGCCAATTTGGTTTGATATTAGCAATCCTTTCTGTTATCAAATTATTTCTAGTTGATTTGTCGGGATTGTCACAAGGGTTTAAAATTATATCTTATTTTGCCCTTGGTGCAACACTTATTACTATCTCATTTGTTTATCAATATTTTAGTAAACGTCTTGACCTAAAAGAAGAGGAGCTTATTCATGTGGAAAAAGATAATTAGTATTGTATGCTTATTGTTTCTAACGGGTTGTGCGACCAATCCAAAGATTAATACCGCCTCGATAAAATTAGGTGGCGAAAATTCCTATAAGTCTGTACGCCTTACTCCATCAATCTATAATCATGCAAATGCTGATTTGTCTGATATCATTATTCGAGATGATAAAGGTGAAAAGGTACCTTATTTTATTAATATGGGAACCGAGGAAATTCAAGAAGCTAGAGAAGTGTATCCGCTAACATTGATTCACTCTTATATTAAAGAGGACAGTCTTTATTTTGATTACATGCTTCCTAGCGAAAATAATCGGGATACGATTTCGACTTCCATAGATTTTGCAACGAACATGACCGATTTCGTCAAAGAAGTAGAGATATATGGGAGCTTTGATAATATCCATTGGGATTTTGTCCAAAAAGATAAGCTGTACTCAATTGATGATAAATCAAGTCTGACGACAGAGTTTATACAGCCACAAAAGTTCACCTATTATCGCTTGAAAATTTGCAAGAGCATAGAGCCATTTTCTCTTGATGGGGCGACTCTTATCTATAGTATGGAAACAAGTGAAAAGTCTTATTTTACAGAAACGTTAGAACCGACTTTCACCGTGGATAGCAAAGCGAAACAGACCACAATTACGATTGATGGCTTAAATAATCTACGCTTACATGATATTACCCTCCATAGTGATAGTATGTTTAAACGAAATATCCACACTCCACAAGGAGTTAGTAAGGAGATTTACAATCTCGCCTTAAATGATACGGTCTATAATGATACGACAATCCCCATACACCAGAATGCATCACTAGATGAAGCCTATTATATGACGATTGATGATGGTGATGATAAGCCAATAACAATTGACAAAATTACGGTAAGATATTATGCGGCTGACCTTGTATTCGAGGGGCATTCAGGTGCAGAATATTCGTTAGAATTTGGCAAGGATACAAGTAAGGTCGCTCCTGTATATGATATTGAGCGATACAAAGATGAAATTCTAAAAGGAACAATTGACAGGGCAGTGATTGAAAATATCCAGTATTTAGCAAAGGCTGGAACTCCTAAGCAAATTTCCACCATCATTTTCAACATTGTGATTGTCATGGTTGTTCTCCTGCTTGCAACCATAATTTTACTGAAACTCAAAAAGAAATAAACATGCTTTTTCTCTATATTCAGTAGTCATCTACGGTAATATATGGTACTATATTAGTACGTCAATTGACAGTATCGAAGTAAAATGGAAAATTATTGTTTCAAAACCATGTTTATACATTGTCAAGAGCGGGTAAATTTGAAAGAAGTACGATATAACAAAAACAAACATTATGAAAGGAAGGTATATTTTTATGGGATTTATTCAAGCATTTGCAGGTGCAGTCGGGGGTACTTTAGCAGACCAATGGCAGGATTTTCTAGTTCCAAGAAGTGATATCACTGCAACCTCAGCCATTTTTGCAGCAGTAGCAAAGGGAACAAACGCTGGTCGTGGTTCCAACACAAAGGGTTCAGAAAATGTTTTGACAAATGGAAGTAAAATTGTCGTTCCCGAGGGAACTGCTCTAATTACTTTACAAGACGGAGCGGTGACGGGATTTATTGCCGAAGCTGGTGGCTATATCTATTCATCTGATGATATCAATGCAAAGTCAATCTTTGCTGGTGATGGAATTATCGCCTCAACCGTAAGCCAATCTTTTGAAAGATTTAAATTTGGCGGACAGCCAAGCTCTCAGCAATTAGCATTTTATATTAATTTAAAAGAAATTCCAAATAATAAATTTGGAACACAGACAGAAATTTACTGGGACGATGCGTACCTAGGTGCACAGGTTGGTGCGATGGCAAGAGGAACCTATGTCATGAGGATTATTGACCCTATCTTATTTGTGAAAAATTTTGTGCCAGCACAATATTTACAGCCAAATGCAAAAATGTTTGATTTTTCTGATATGGACAATGAGTCTGGTGAACAGCTATTTACTGAAGTAGTGAGTGTTTTAGGTGCCGCCTTTTCACATTATTCCAACGACCCTAGTAAAGGAAATCGTATTTCTAAAATTCAAGGAGATTCTTTAGGATTTGCAGTATCATTAGCACAAGTTGTGGAGAATCAGTATAGCTGGAAAAACGACCGTGGTATTATAATCGAGAAAGTCGCAGTTGCCGCAATTGAATATGATAAAGATACTAAGGAACTATTAAGTGAAGTTAAAAAAGCAGATGCTTTGTCAGGTGCTCGTGGAAATTCCTTTATGCAGCAATCTATGGCTCGTGGTATTCAAAGTATGGGCGAAAATGGTGGCGGCGGAATGGGTATGGCCATGATGGGATTTGGGGCAAATGCTGCAAATGGTATGGCTGGTACAGTACAGCAGCCAGCAGGAGGAACACCACAATCACAGTTCATTCAAAATCAAGCAGCACAAAATCAAGCAATGCAGCAGCAACAGGCTATGCAGCAACAGCAGTTTCAACAACAACAGCCAATGCAGCAGCAACAGCAACCTGTGGACCCACAACAACAATTTCAACAGCAACCAATGCAACAGCAGCAGCCTGTAGACCCACAACAGCAATTTCAACAACAACCAATGCAGCAGCAACCACAACAACCAGTGCCTCCAGCAGCAAATGCGGAAGAAGACCCTTATGCAAAATTAGCAAGACTTAAAGCTTTATTAGATAGCGGGATAATTACGCAAGAAGATTTTGATGCTGTGAAGAAACAAACATTGGGGGTATAATCGTGTCAGATATAAATGCGGGGAATGAACCCATCATTGTAAAAACAGATGATGGGGCAGAAGATGGGCAAAATAAATGCCCGAAGTGTGGAGCAACTGATATTGCACTCAGTACTAAGACTGGCAAATTAAGATGTAATTTTTGCCGGCATGAATTTGAACCTCAAAAGGTGGCTGGTTCAGAAACTAATATCAGTGAATTAGAGGGACATGTCATCGGTTCGGGAGCACAGAATATTGTTGCTGAGACCCTTATGCAAGATTAGCAAGACTTAAGGCTTTATTAGATAGCGGGATAATCACACAAGAAGATTTTGATGCTGTGAAGAAACAAACATTGGGGGTATAAGCGTGTCAGATATAAATGCGGGGAATGAACCCATCATTGTAAAAACAGATGAGGGGGCAAAAGATGGGCAAAATAAATGTCCAAAGTGTGGAGCAACTGACATTTCGCTCAGTGCTAAAACTGGAAAATTAAGATGTGAGTTTTGTCGGCATGAATTTGAACCTCAAAAGGTGGCTGGTTCAGAAACTAATATCAGTGAATTAGAGGGACATGTCATCGGTTCGGGAGCACAGAATATTGTTGCTGATACTGATAAAGAGGAGTCTATTTTAACCTTTAAATGTAGTAGCTGTGCTGCAGATGTTATCATTAATACAAACGAAGCCACCCATGCAAGGTGTCACTGGTGTCGCAATACTCTGTCTGTAAACCAACAAATTCCAAATGGTGCGGTGCCTGATATGATATTACCATTTTCTATCAACAAGGATACTGCTCAAAATGAAATTCAAAGATTTGTTGGAAAGAGAAAATTCTTTGCCAACCCTACGTTTACGCAGGAGTTTACGACAGACAATATTATGGGTGTTTACCTCCCTTATATGGTTGTCGATATCAATGCTCACACAAAGCTGACTGGGCAGGGCGAAAAGCTGATTAGACGCTATACTCGTAAAAAAGGTGACAATAACGTAACTTATTATGATGCCGACCTTTATGATGTTAGCCGTGATTTTGATATCGCTGTTCATGGACTGACCGTTGAATCAAGTGCTGATAAATTAAATAACAGCTCCTCTGCGATAACGAACAATGTAATTAATTCTATCATGCCATTTGATATTGAAAATAGTGTTAAATGGGACGCTAATTATTTGAAAGGCTATACTTCTGAAAAGCGTGATACGAATGTTGACCAATTACAGAGTCTAGTAGACACACAGGCAAAGGATATTGCAAGGCATAAAGCAAATGAGGATCTAAAGGAATATGACCGTGGTGTCGCTTGGTCATCGGAAAATTTAGATATTAAGGGGCAGCAATGGAAAGCCGCCTATTTACCAGTATGGTTATATAGCTACCAGCAGGTAAAAAGTGGTGGCAAAAGTATCCTTCATTATGTCGCCGTAAATGCTAGAACCAAAGAAACGATGGGAAGTGTTCCTCTTAATGTAGCTAAATTACTTGCTGTATCTGCCATTCTTGAAGTTATCAGCATTCTCGTCGTTATCATGGCCGCCATAGATGCGGGTGAGGCTGATTTATGGCCACTTATTTTTTCAGGATTTGTATTTTTCATTGTTACAGCTATCCGCTATCGCAATGGAAATGCCAGACATAAGCATGAGCTTGAAACAAAATCCACGATTAGCAATTTACAACGGTATGATAAATTCGTAGTACGTAGAAACGGACTTAGAAATGCAACCATGAAAGGTGCCAATAATGCTAGGGTTAGCGGTCATCAAAGTGGTGCCGAGGTGCTTAATACACTCACTGGAAATAGTCAAATTGGTACGTTTATCAGTAAGCAAATTGATAAGGATAACTAATAGAACGTAAAGCAACAGACCTTTGCCCTTTTTATGTTGTTCATAAGGACAAGGGTCTGCTGTAGTTACCTCAAGAATAAGGAGAAACTAATAGGTTATGATCCAAAGGAATATATTAAAATTTTTATGTAGTGTTCCAGTAATAATTATTATTGGATATTTCATTCCCTTTTTAGGAATATGCTTGCTGATTGCGAGTTGCTTTGTCCATCGTCCTCGCAAATCCCATTTTATAAATATTGCTATCATTATTGTGGGGGTATTATTTTTAATTCCCAAGGGATTAAATGAATTTAAAATTTCAGTACCTTATTTAAGCGATTTTGGTAATTTAGAAATTTATTCTAACATAGCGAGCCATGGTGAATTTTTGGTTACTGCTGGTATCATTTTTTTGATACTTTCGTTTATTTTTAAAAAGTTCTTATACAAATT
>JGI994J12354_10002435_pt1 | contig 18173 bp, 16 predicted proteins | sample IntmicLarv3ML3BL_FD_12354 | JGI IMG/M metagenome (IMG submission 12354)
CTTNCCCTGCCGATATGCGCCGGGCTGGAAGCTGAAATAGCCGAGCTGCCGCCCGAGGAAAAGGCCGTTTTTCTGGAAGAACTGGGGCTTAACCAATCGGGATTGGACCGCTTGATAACAGCGTCGTACGAATTGCTGGGGTATATATCGTTCCTTACAGCGGGAGACCCGGAGGTGCGCGCATGGACTATAGTGCGCGGCACAAAAGCGCCGGGCGCGGCCGGAAAAATACACACCGATTTTGAGCGCGGATTTATCCGTGCTGAGATAGTGGCTTTTGATGATCTGAAAGAATTGGGCTCGATAGCCGCCGCCAAGGAAAAGGGTGTTTACCGCAGCGAAGGCAAGGAATATGTTATGCAGGACGGCGATGTTGTGCTGTTTAGGTTTAATGTGTAGAAAAATCCCAAATATAATTTTAACCCCTGACCGTTTCACAATCGTGGGTCAGGGGTTTTTATCAAAAATAGTTTTGGTAGGAAACCTGATCATTCAGCTTATCATCGGGAAACATATGCCTGTGCAGGTCAATAAAATAGTCGTCAGTCATGCTGGCTATAAAATCGACGGCGATATCCTCAGGCGGGGCAGGGATTAATGCGCCCTCCTCGTCCTTGTAGCTGCGTCCAAGAATTTTGCTGTTAAGAAAATGTGTAAATATCGGTGAAGCTTCATTGCTGCTTGCAACATCCTCACAAAACTGCGAGAAAATATTCCCCATCATAGGCTCTATCGCGTCGTAACACCGAGCAACGGCCTTGTTTTTGTATATGCACTTGTAATTATCGCGTTTTAGAGTTTCCAGTGCTTTGAAAATATTTTCGTCCATTTGGATATAGCCTTTGTTGTAGCTGCGGTCTACAATATTGCCGATGAGTATATTCAAAAATTCTATATTGCTGTTTCCCAAATCGGTTTCAGTGAAGTCTGATAGGGAAATGTCCAACCCAAGCTTCATAGCGTCCTGCCGGTCTTTCCAGATATAGGCAATCATATCGCTGATTTTTACTACACAGCCCTCCAATGTACATGGCCGCAGCGAATCCATAAATTCCTTGTCTGTATAGCACCGCTCAAAGTTTTGATTAAATTCATCAAAATTGTTCAGATTGCCTGGCGCATATACCATACTTTCCATCTCGCCGTTGTGGCATAATATGCCGTCCAACGTTTGCAGGGTCAGGTTGGATTGTGTTATAGTTTTTAATATACGAACGCTGTGAACATTGTGATTAAAATGTTTGCCGAGGCTTTTTTTATAAAATGTACTTAAAAATTTTTCTCCGATGTGTCCAAACGGAGTATGCCCTATATCATGGCCTATAGCTATAGCTTCGATCAGATCCAAATTCAGCCGCAGCGCCTGGCCAATAGTTCGTGCAATACGCGATACCATTTGCACGTGTGTAGAGCGCCGCGTGATATCATCATTTTTGTACAGGGAAAAGACCTGCGTTTTATCGATATAGCGGTTGTATAAAGCGTTATGCAGGATCTTGTCTATGTCAATTGCAAAATCGCCGCGCAGCAAATCGCAGTTTTTACGGGGAAATAACCTCTGCGCCGCATTGCTTTGCGTAGCAAATTCTGAAAGACTGCTCTGGCCTTCTTTCTGAAGATTAAGCAGGTATGTCGCCGTATCATGAGAAAATTCATATTGCTTATATTCCATATTTGCCTCTCTTTTCCATGGACAAATCAAAAATTCGATTAATCATATTTTAACATACATAAAAAAAATATCAATATATTTTTCTTGTGGATATTGCTTTTTTGTGGGTTCGGGTTATAATAGACTAAAAGGAGTTGAGTATTGTGGAAATCACAAAACAAACTATAATAGGAGATATTTTAGATTACGACCGTACAACGGCTCAATATTTTCTTGAAATGGGCATGCATTGTCTGGGGTGTCCTGCCTCGCGCGGCGAAAGCGTTGAGCAGGCCTGTGCCGTTCATGGTGTTGATGTTGATGAGCTTGTGTCCAAACTGTCGGCGCATTTAGGCTAATAAGTTTTATATTAATATGAGCATTGAAAACACAGCAGCTTTTAGCTGCTGTGTTTTTTGTTATACAACCCCTAGTTATACTTGGATGTTTTCTGAGGTTTCTTAAAAAACATAGTCGTTGGTGCTGCATATAAAGCAGTTCGTGCTGCGGCAAAGACAAATCAGAAAAAAATATATATTCTGAAAATCAAGGTTTGTTTGTAGAATCAGACCTAGTATGTACTTATATAGAATTGATTTTCAAATAAAAAAATCAATCTGGACATAATGTATAAATACATGTAAAATGCAGTATTTGACAAAAACAATTGTAAAGCGCGGTGTTGAAAAAACATGAGAATTGCAATATGTGATAACAAAATCCATGAACGCGACAGATATTTTGATATGCTGCGGTTAATGTCCAAAAAACATAAAATAGATGCCGAATTTATTCTTTATTCGAACTGCGGGGAAATGCTGTTTCGTTTTGAAGATAAAAGGTTTATGGATATTTTGTTTATAGAAATCGAAATGTCCGACATGTCGGGAATTGAAGCGGCCCAAAAAATGAGACTTTTAGGATATAAAGGTGAAATCGTTTTTTTGACACGAAAAAAGGACAAGCAAATTTTGCTTGCCGGATATGATGTTGGCGCTTTGAACTACATTATAAGAGACGAAACTCCCGACGAAAAGGTCGAGGAGATTTTTTTGCGTGCAAAAGAGTTGGCGGAATTTAAAAAACAGAAATATGTTTTATTCACATCCGGCAGCGATTGGGTCAATATACCACTGAACAGCATACGGTATTTTGAAATATACAGGAGATTTGTAACGGTATATTACGGAGCCCAGAACTTTGAATTTTATGCTTCGAGCCTTGAATCTATAGAAAATCAGCTGGCAGGCGCTGGCTTTATTAGAATACACCGAAGCTATTTGGTAGCGATTAAGGAAATTGGATCCATCACATATAGTTCACTGAAAACCCGGACAGGAATAAGCCTGCCTATTGGGAGAACATATTATTCCAGCGTAAAAGAAACGCTGAAAAATTCTGAACAAATACTTACTATATCTTGAATTAGCTATAGTATAGCGGCGATTTGAGCAGATTGGAGGTGCCCTATCAATGGAAATCAAAGCACATATCACAAAATTTCTGCGCGTATTATTCGTGCTGGTTATATTATCATTATTTATCTGCTCACCATTGCCTGCATCATCAGATGCATTTGATTGCACCTCCGGTAAGCATGACTATGCAATAACCACAATAGCCCCAACCGAAGAGAATGACGGCGAAACGATATACATCTGCCGGCTTTGCGGGTTTCGTTACAGCCGGATATTGCCAGCCACAGGACACAGCTGGAGCGAATGGATAATAGATAAACAGCCCACCTGCACAGAGCCGGGCCATAGACACCGTTTTTGTACCAGATATCAAAACGACCCTCACACAGAGGGACAAGCTATACCCGCGATAGGCCATAAATATACAGAAACAATACTCCCGCCGTCTTGCGGGAAGAGCGGCAAAAAAACCTACACCTGCACACATTGCGGGCATACTTACAGCGAGCCGTTGGGCGTAGCTTCGGCTCATCACTACATAGAAAGCGTTATAAAAGAACCGGGCTGCGAGCACGACGGCGAAAAGCTTTTCGCCTGTGAAACATGCGAGGACAGCTATACGGAAATCATTCCCGCGCTGGGCCATAGCTTTGGCGAATGGGTCGTGGATAAAGAGCCAACCGAACATGAAGAAGGCCATCGCTATAAAATATGCCGGCACGACAGCAGTTTTATTATTGAAGAAACCCTTTGTAAATTGACGGCTGTACAGGCCGCGCAGGAAAAATCGAACGATGAAGCCCAGCCATTTCCAAATGCAGCAGATGTTGCTCTGTTCACGATAGTAGTCTTACTTGCCGTGTTCTATGGCATGCCTATATACCGCAATATACATATTCTGCGGCGGGATAAGAAAAAGACAATGCCGCTCAGAGAATGGCTGAAAAAACACCATTACGATTAGTTTGAAAACAAAGTGCTATTGGAGGGCAAGATACATGCAGCTGAGGAATTGGATTGAGCTTGGTATTGCTGTTGTGGTATTTATCGCGGGCACGGTGACAAAACATATAACAGACAAAAAGGTGAAAAAAATCGAAGGCTTTAGAGGAATAAATATTAATGGCGAGGGGTATGGCTGGAGGATGAAATAGCGTTATTGGTGTTGTATACCCTGCCTTTTGTACATTAGGCAGCGACAATAATGTTAGGGAAAGCTTATACTTCAGTGTGGGTTTTCCCTAAAAGAACTTTAAAGACTGTAAATACATATGGTTTTTGTTGAGCGATTTAAAAGGAGCAGATAGAATGAAAAATTTAAGGATTATCAGAAAAACAGATATGTCGGCACGTATACTGGCGGGGTTGCTTGTGGTATGCCTGTTTGTCAGTGTGTTTGTTGTGGGCAAAATCGAGGACACTTTGGCGGATCCGGGCGATCCTTTGCCCGGAACGCAAGCTTATTACGACTGGAAATGGGGGGAAGCTAAGGAAAGGGCAGGGAACCTGCCCGCGGGCAAAAGCTACACCAATTATTTGGGAGCTTCGGCAACAACCACCGTTGAAGGCCCCTGGAAGCTGGATATCAACTATGTTACCTGTTCCAATCCGTGGAATGGTACAAGCGTGGCCAGAAGCAATACCAATGATAACAATGGTGTTGCATGTACCGTTCAGACACATGTCAGCGGCTCGTATACTGCTGCTTATGCTATTTATACCGCTGAAGAATTTGTGTGGGCTGTGACCAACAAAAGAAATATGAAGCTTATGCGCAATATCGATTTAAACGGTTATAGTGGACGGCAAAGGGCATGGGCAAATACAGGAACCCTAACATCCGCCGCATGGTATATAGACGGCAATGGCTTTACCGTATATAACTATTATTTCAACAACAACGCCGGGGAATATCAAAGCCTTTTTGGCGGAATAGAGAATGCGAATTCTGTTATAAGAAATATTACAGTCAGTAATTTTTACCTTAACTCTAATACACGGAGCGGTGTTCTTGCGGGAATGCGCGGCGGAAATGTTATCAATTCGTTTACGAAAAACGGAATGATATTGGGTTCAAGAGTATCGGGGTTTTTAAGTGGTTTTACTGCCGGTACTTCAACCGGCGCTACTACTGTGAATATTACACTTTCCGGCTCACAAAATGTGCATGTATATGGGAGAGTTTATGATGGCGGTGGATCATGTGTCAGCGGGTTGATTTCCTACCCCTTATCCACAACAACCATTGACAGGTGCTTCAGCATAGACGGTTCAATGGTTATATTGGGAACACATTCCAATGGAATTGCAGGGTGCGGCGCGGGATCGCTGACCATAAAAAATACATTTACAAATACCGATATGTATTGCGGCTCGGAAACAGGCAGTATTGTGGGAGGACACCATTCAAATCTCACAATAAGTAATACCTACGCGTCTGGCAGAGTGGAAGGGACATCGGGTATTGCCGGATTTATCGCGGCATTTCAGCCTACAACAACAGGGAAAAGCGCAAACATCAGTGAGTGCTATACCACATCTACCGTTGGTCTGCAGTCGTCGGCTGTTGGGGTTGGCGGCTTTATGTCGGAAAACGCGCTGAGGGTGGGGACTACGATGGGTCCCGTAAAAATGAGCAATTGTTATGCGGCCGGAGAGGTTGGCTCCATTGGGACGAACAGCGAGCTGGATCGTCCGGTAAGCGAGGGTAAAACGGCGGGATTTCTGGCTGTGTTTAAATCCACTTCAACCAGCTTGAATACATACGGGACGACTTTTAGCAACTGCTATTACGACAAGCAAACTACCGCCATGAAGGAATGGGCTATAGGCACGAGCACAACAGCGGGAGGTACAAGCGATACATGTCAGGATTTGCTTGTACAGGGTTATACCGGTTATGGAGTTAAAGGAGTATTGACCACAGACACCAACAAATCGGGAGTGGGGCTTACTTCTGATCCATTAACGACGACGCAACCGGTGAATACAAAGCAAAGTTTTACCGGCTTTTCAGACAATTCAAAATGGGTATATAAAAAGGATCATTATCCGCAGCTTAAAGTGTTTGCGGAGGCAACGTTAGCAGATTGGGGCACGCAGGAGCTTGTTGACCTAGTAAAAGCCTATTCATTGGCTTCAACTTCCACGGTAAAACTGGAGACGTGGGAGACGGGCTACGATGACGGAATAACAGCGCCCGCGGCACTGCCGACGACGACATATGACACGGTTAGGAATCTGACACTGAAATTTTTCAACACAAGCACGAGCAACGTCACTTGGGAAAAGGACGACAAAAAATCGAGCATGTGGAACGAAATTGTGGACGTGCTGTATCTAGGAAAGACCAACGGGCAATGGTATTGTAAGGACTTTGCACCGGGCATAGAATGGCTGACGGTGAGCGCAACGGTAAATGACCAAGTTGGGCAAAGGCGGCTGCGAATAATACCGACAGCGGCATTAGATCCTGGTAGCGGCCAGTTTTTGACACGAGGAAATCTGTACAATCACGCCGACGAGGTGCGGTTAGCCTATTCCACAGGGCCGCGCATAAATGCCAACGCAACAGATATAACCACGGGTATTTACCCGGACGGAACGGCGCTCGGGGATTTGAGCGCGTACCAGAATATAAACCAGGCCTTGCCGGGAGGCAATCTGGGTGCGTCGCCGCCCGGCGGAACACCAAATTTGGCGGCCAGCGCTAAGCTGGCGCCCTTCCTGGCGGACAACGACAAATATCTTGACGTGTACGCAAGCCATTTGAGCCGGCATGCCGGAGATAACGCGGATACGAGCAAGCTTTATGTAAAAATATTCCGTAATGTAATTGTCGATCCAATCACCGATGAGGTTACATATACCGATAGGATAGACCTGGATAACGACGGCTCGTTATCGGCCCTGTGCGCGGATAATAACGACAAATTTAATGGCTCCGCGCCGTTTATGGACGCCTCGGATACCACCTATCTGCTGGACTATTTCTGGGTGTTGAGGGACGGGCGGTATCTGCAAAACGGCAAGCTGTTAAACCTCAGAGGCTCGCCATTCAATGTGGATATTTACGTAGAAAACACCGACGGCACAGCCAACAACAAGGCTATGGTTATAGACGCGGATGATCCCGGTGTGCCGGACTTTTCCGCCGGAACGCGCAGCCATGCAGATACTCAGGCTATCGCCAAGCAAACAGCACAAACCAGCTGGATGCTGACCGATTCGAGCTATATCATAACCAAGCTTACACTACAAATGACGTATGACGATTACGGCAATATGACACTTCCGAACGGCGATACAAACGAGTATGTGGTTTTAGATCCGAAAAACGGCGACACAATAAGTATAAAGCGGTTATTCCAGCGAAAAATCACGGCCGAGGGCGGCGGAGAGTATTACGCGCCGCCGCAGGAAGTGACCAAGACCTACACAATACACACAGGCACAACGGCCGGTGGAGATACATATTTTTATCTTACCTTTGAAGACCGCAGCCTTATAGACGGAGTGCGTCAAAATGATGTGGAAAGCGATATTATTTTGACTCTTACGGTGGAACAAATTACTACCGGCTTCCAAATCGAAAAGACATTGGACTCGCCGGCAGAGGAAGATGAGAAATTTGTTTTCCAGGTGGATTACCGCGAGACTAGTGCCACAGGAACCGTGGTTAAAACAATGTACGCAGTTATCACTATAGAGGCGGGAGAAAGCATAGGAACAGCAAACTTTGTGGATATGTCCGCAGGCTGGTACACCGTTACCGAGCTTGATTCCAATTGGCGGTTTGAATTGCTGACTGACAGAACAGTCACTATGGAAATTGAGGACGGCAATGAGATATTTGAATTTCTCAACAAACGTATGGATGTTCCATGGGTAAACGGAAAGAACAGCATAACAAATGAAATGCCGCCGGTGGGCGATTATCAATAAAAGGAGGTGCCGGATTTGGATGTGTTTTATGACATGTTGAAGGCAGCGCGTTCAGACATTAAACAAAATAAGAATAAAAGACGAAGACGGCTGACCATAACAGGACTGATAACTCTTCTTGTTATAGTCATTTCAGCCGGTGCCACCGTTACCATGCTAAAAACAAATACGGGCACGAAAATCAATGATTTGGGATTTGGGCAGACAAAGATAGAAATTGACGAAAACTTTGACGGATGGGAAGCCAAAGAGGTTAGCTTGAGTGTGCCGACCACTGGAGAATTTTCGGAGCAGGTTCCGGGTGCAGCGCGGGTGATGATAGTTCCGTACATAATCGACGACAGCGGGGACTATATTCCTTGTGAGCTGGATAAGCTGGCAAAGCCGGTTGGCGGCCAGATGATTGTAGGCGACGTTATATTGGTGTTCGCCGCCGACTGGGAAAACCATTGGTTTTATAAAGACGGATATTTCTACTATAAAAAGGTGATGTATCCCACATCGGCCGGAAACGCCAACAAAACCCCGGCACTTTTGAAAAAGGTGTCGCTCACAGCCGGGGCGCTGGACGCATACGAGGATGCCAATATCAATATTGAGGTGTTGTCGGATATATTGCAGGCAGAAGGCAATGCGGTGCAGGAATGGAATATAACCGTTGACCTGAAAACCGGCACAGTTTCAAATTCTTAATGAAAGGGGTGATGGAATATGGGAAAACTTGATTTCAAGAACAGAAAATTTGTTATCCCGGTTCTTTCGGTTTTGTTTGTGCTATGTGTCACTGTTGGGTCTACATTCGCCATATTGGGCGGCGTAATCGGCGAACGACGCAATGTATTTACACCGGCGGAAAATATAAGGGCAATACTCACCGAGCCAAACTGGGATGCCGCCGAAGGATTAAAGCTGGTGCCCGGCAAAATAATCAGAAAAGACCCGATGATTACCAATACGGGAAAAACCGATGAATATGTGGCCATACGTCTGACATTTCTGGATAAAAATGATGCTCCTATATCCAATACGAATTTGGTAAAGCTATTGAATTTGCTTGAAATTACATGGAGCGATCAGTGGACGTTGTGCAGCGGAACACTCACAACCGCGGCAGGCAAAATAACCGCTGTTACCCAGCCTCTTGTATTTTATTATCAGGACATTCTCGCGACGGCGAATGTGTCCGATCCTGTATTCAGCAGCATTCGCGTAAAGGATAAATATGACGGTTCATTGACCGAAGCGGATTTGCGCTGGCTGCAGGGGATATTTATAGACGGAGACGGCAATATTATACCCGACCCGGGTGGTGTTGGAAATTTCAGCATAAAGGTTGAGGGCGCAGCCGTTCAAGCAGTAGGATTTGCTAATGCGGCAGATGCGGCCAACACTTTGAAATCCATGTTTCCCTAAAGCCTTTCTGAAAAACCACTCTGGAAAATATAAGCCAATATTTAGGCTTCATATATAAAAAATAAAAAAATTTTTGGAGGATACAAAAATGCAAACAAACTCGAGAAAAAAGAAAATCACGGTCATACTTGCTGTTTCGTTGGCGGCAATATTGGCAATCGGCGGAACCCTGGCCTATCTGGCAACACTTACGGGCCAGAAAGAAAACGCCTTCACCTTTGCGGAGAATGTAAAAGCAAGGCTAGACGAGCCCAACTGGGATCCCGATAGCGGCAAGGAACTTATCCCAGGCGCTGAAATTCGGAAAGACCCGATGATCACCAATGTAAGCAACAATGATGTAAGCGAATATGTCGCAGTCCGCATTAATTTCACAGACGGCAGCGGAAACCTGTTGTCCGATGATTCTGGTGATGATAACTATGTGGGCAGACTTCTTGCTATGCTGGATATCGATTGGAACACAGCCGACTGGGGTCTGGCCGACAGCACTATGGAGGATTGTGCAGAGCAGGTTTGGGTATATAAACATGAGCTGGCTCCTAACGAAGTAACAAATCCTTTGTTCAGCACCGTGACCATTAAGAGCAGTGTTTCCGGAATGACGGACGAAGAATGGTCGGAAGAATTTGCATGGCTGGCCAGCATTTGCATGGACCATACCGACGATTGTTATACATATGGCGCACATGACGGCGATGTATGCGATATTACATACAAACATCATAAGAGTTGTGCGGTATATGGCAAAGCCGGCGCTGAAAACATAGCCAAGGGCGGTACACTTACAATAAGCGGCGACGATTTTGATTGCGATTGTACTCCTGTAGACGTACACGATGCCAAATGTCCGGCAGCTATCGGTACTCTGGATTGTTCCGAACCCACGCATATTGGCGAAGGTATTGACGGTTTCCAGATCGTTGTCAAAGGCGCGGTTGTACAGGCTGGCGTTGATGGCATGGGACTGCCTTTTGACACCACCGATGCGGCAGCTATCGCCGCTTCTGATGCGACTATAGCCAACCTGCTTGCCCTGTTTAGCAGCAATTCGTATGTATCTGCTCCCTAATTTCACCAGTTAATTATTTTTAATTATATATCAGGAGGAGTTTATTCAATGAGTACAACAAAAAGAAAAAATTTGACCATTGTTTTGTCCCTCGTTCTTGTGGCGGCTATCGCTATAGGGGGAACCCTTGCCTATCTTTTTACAAAAACAGATCCGGTAAACAATGTGTTTACCTTTGCGGAAAATATTAAGGGCGAGCTGAGTGAGCCCAGCTGGATTCCGGAAGATGCACTCAATCTTACCCCTGGCAAAGAAATCCCCAAAGATCCGCAGATAAAGAATACAAGTGAAAATGGCGTTGTTGAATATGGCGCTATAAAGCTCACATTCTTGGATGGCTCCGGCAACGAGGTTTCTGCTGCAGATATGATTACATTGCTTAACCTTATAGGCATTGACTGGAGCAACAGCTGGACATTAAAAAACGGAACACTGACAAAAGACGGCACCGGAAAGGTAACGGCGGCTTCTGCTCAGCAAATCTATGTGTTTGATAACACCATTCCCCAGGGCGTAACCACCGATCCGATTTTCTATTCAGTAGACATTCCGGCAAACATCACTCCAGATCAGCTCAAATGGCTTCTTGGCGATTATGGCCATGATGAAAACGCCTGCTATGAAGCCGGTACTCATAACGGCGATGTGTGCACCATTACTTATCGTCATCATGAAAAATGTGCTCTTTTTGATGGAGTAAACACGACAGCGGCGATTTCCGGAGTGAAAAAGGGTGGAGCTCTTGGCGGCAAGACATGCGATTGCAATGCTGTTGACGTACACGATGCCCTGTGCCCGCTTCTTATAAAAACCCTTAAAGGCGATTGCGCACACACGACAGTAGTGTCAGGTCTCGGCAATTTCACCATCAAGGTTGAAGGCGCTGTGGTTCAGGCGGATGCGTTTGACACGTTCAATGACGCCGTGACAGCCCTCATCAGCTTGTTTTAATCCCAAATAACCTTTAATTGTTGTGCGGCGCTGCGGGAGCGCTCGCGGCGTCGCACATAAATATGCGGAAAAGAAGGTAATATCGGTGAGAATTGTCAAAAGCCTGCTGTTTTGGATATCGACGGTATGTCTCGTTATAGCAATACTGCTTATCGCGGTTCCGAAGTTATTCGGTGTGGAATTTCGTGCGGTTCTCACGGGCAGTATGACACCTGATATTCCGGTAGGGGCGCTGGTAGTTATTGTCCCGACCGAGGCGAAAAATATAAAAATTGGCGATGATATTACCTTTGTAACTGGAAGCGAAAAAGTGGTTACTCACCGTGTGGTAAGAATTGATCGGGCAAAGAATGAATTCACAACGTGGGGCATTGCAAACGACCCTTCGGCAATAGATGCGCCAAACAAATATGAAAATATTCTGGGCGTTGTGAAGATACATATTCCATTTGTGGGCAGAATTTTTGGCTGGATTGCCACTTTGTCCGGAAAAATCATTATGGCAACCGCCATAATAGCTATTTATATGCTGACATTCATCATTGGAATTTGGACGAAAGACAGAAAAGAAAAAGCCGCCGTTGCGGCACAGGGTACACCAAACAGCACTTCCCAAGAAAACAAAAACCCATTTGAAGAAAGTGAAGGCTGCAAAGCCTCATCAAACAACGAATTTGCAACGCAATTTACAAAGGAAAGACAAAATCTTGATTTTGAAAGCAATATATCGGAAACGGCCGCAGTTAACGAATCCCATGAGACACTCTTAAATAATAATGACGGCACAATTCCGGCATTAAAAGATATATCGGGCGACAACTTATTGGCAGACTTTTTAAAATGTGATGAAACAATCATAGAATCCCTTGAAAATGACGACCTGTTTAAAAAAATGTTGGAGGATTAGAATAATGGAGTTGTTTAGAAACAAAAAAAGGCTGATTATAACCATATTATCTCTGGTATTGGTCGCTGTTGCTGCGATCGGCGGTTCATTGGCGTTTTTTACAGATAGCGATACGGTAACCAATACCTTTACCATGGGTAATGTAGAAATATCATTAAGCGAACCCGGCTGGGATGATGATGCCGGCCTTGGCTTGCTGCCCGGCAACGTGCGCACAAAAGATCCTACGGTAACCGCTTTGGAAGGAAAAAGCTATGTGCGTATCCGCATGGAAATTGTAAACGGCGCCGACGAATTGATTACAGATACGGACAGAATTGATCTGATTCTTAACACATTGTATTACGACACCGCTTACAATACGGCGCAGCCGAATATTCAAGTCACACAGAAATACGGAACCGCCGACTTGGCAACACTTATTACACAGAATAAGATAATCGGGGAATATAACAAAACCGATTTTGAGTTCGCCGGAATAGAAACCGGAAAGTCGGCGGTACGATATTACAATTACACGGCAAACAGCGGCATTTTTGATGGGACAAAAACACCTGCGGACAGTGCTGTTCTGTTTTCTAATGTTGTCATACCGAAAAACTGGAATAACAGGGAGATTTTCGATTTAAACGGCGATACATATGAGGTCACGTCCAACGGCAGCCTGGAAGTTACTGTAGCCGGCAACGGCTATAAAATCATCCTGACGTCCGAAGCTATTCAGTCATCCGATATGGCAACTGCTGCTGAAGCGTTTGAAGCGCTGGACAGCGCGACCGGTATTACCAGAGATACTAGTGGTATTTAATGCATAAAACTGAAACAGTCAGGAGGGGATCGGAATGCAAAAAGCTGATTTCGTTAAAAAAAGCAAAAGAAAAATCCGTATAAACACCGTTTTTTGTCTTTTGTTCGTTTTACTTTTCGCTTTTTCCACAGTTCAGACAACATTGGCCGCATTCAAGATCGTAAATGAATCGGTTCATGAAATTGACATGGCAAATGTTAAGGCCCGTATCATAGAAGAATATGAGCCCGCCGCTGATGTATTTCCCGGAAACATTGTGGATAAGGTCGTTAATGTAACCAACACGGGCAACAGCGGCTGCGTTGTGCGCGTGAAGGTAGAAAAAGCATGGGGCGAAAGCCGCGGCGATGACGGAAAGCTGATTGTTGACAGCACTTATTCCGTCGATAATATACTGATAGAGTACAATGCCGAATACTGGATGTACGATCAGGAAGATGGATATTTTTATTATAAGGGTGTTCTGAAGCCTGATGAGACTACTTTGGCTCCTCTGTTTGAGGAATTTCAAATCGACCAGAGCACCGGAAACGAATATAAAGCTCTGGAGGCCGATATCATAGTTAAGATGGAATGTGTTCAAGCGGGCGGCAACGGTGTTTCGGTTTGGGGCAAAGCCCTTTCAGATATAGGAATTACGTCTTATGATTCAAACACCGCGCCGGAAATCGATGCTAAAGTTATTTTTTCGGGCAAGGATGACGAGTTTATATTCGATCCCGGTGATACCGACCTGTTTGTAAACTTTAACAGGCTACTGCCCGGCGAAACAAAAAGCCAGACGGTGGTAATCCAGAACGATTATTACACAAAAACAGGAATAGAAATATTCCTGCGGGCCGAGGATATAAACCAGAGCTTTGCCGAACCGGAAACCTTAGAACTTGTAAACAAGCTTCTCAGGGAATATGCCACTATTGTTATCACTGATGACACCGGAAAGGTGATATATGATGGACCGATATGGGGAGAACCCTACGGCGGCATTATAAACCCTGAGTCGATGCAATATGATATAAGTCTTGGTGCAATGAAAACAGGCGATGTTAAAAACCTTAATATACAGCTCCAGCTTGATTCGAACATGGGCGACGAATACCAGAGTCTTTTAGGTCTCATAAAATGGGTGTGGTCGGCGGAAAACATACAGCCTCCGGGCGAAGATACCGTTGTTATTAACGGCACAAAAACCTGGAAGCATGGCGCCAACCCTGTAAGCGCACGCCCAAAAGAGATAATTGTTTATGTGAAGGCGAACGGCGATGTCATTGCCACAGAAACCATAACTGCGGCTGACCATTGGAAATGGTCATTCAAGCTGCCGAAATATGATGACCACGCAGAAGAAATATATTACACCATTGAAGAGAATCCAATCCCCGGATATACAACGTCGGTAAACGGCAGCGATATTACCAATACCCACGAAACCTATGCTGAAATACCTGTGAGCGGCAAAAAAACTTGGGATCACGGCAAAAACAAATCAAAGCGGCCTGAAAGCATCGTTATCCATGTGAAAAATGATAACGAGGTTATCATTAGCCGTAGGGTAACAGCCAATGACAATTGGCAATGGACGTTTACTCTTCCCGAGTATGACGCAAACGGCAATGTGGCCATATATACGATTGAAGAGGATGCCGTACCTAATTATACTCTTGTTCAAAATGATGGGCATAATCTTAAAAATAAGTTCAAGGATTTTGATTATCCGGGCGACAGCCCAAAAACCGGCGATGCCAGCAATATATGGATGTGGACGGGCCTTATGGCCGTGAGCATGACAGCCCTTGTTTTGCTGGCTTTAATAAGCCGCAAATCAAAACGCAGTGACGCTAAAGTATGAATCAAACAAGCGTAACTCAAAAACAAGCCGGGTTAACCACAAATTCAATTTCCGACAAAATAAAAATCAACACTTTTACCGGGGCTAATGATTACAGTCCGTCTTTTTGTCTGTGTCAATTATTAATTCGGCAGTTAATTTTGATATGTCTCCTATCATTGCTTTTATTAATCATGACGGGTAGATAAAAGCCTTGTCACTTCCTTGTGGCAGGCGGCGGGGCGGCTGATTTGTGTGGTTACAGTCAGCTGTTTTGTTATGCAAATCTGCAACAGTGTTGAGAAACGGAGAGCAAATATGAGTATATATTACGCTGTCAACAAAAGAGAACAACAGCATATGAGCTGCTTTGTAAGCACAGGATGGGATTTGTTGCGTGCTATTTTTGAACATTTGCCTGAAAAAATTATAAATCACAGCAAACGGGTTGAAAATATAACGAGTATCATGGTAAAACATATGCCGAAAGAGCTTTTGCCTGAAAAAATCACTTTCGAAAACTATTGCTTGGCCTTATCAAAGGGTGCATATTATCATGATATCGGCGTTTATCTTGCTGGAAACAATGTGAAGCTTCGTCCGGCTTCGGCCGAAAAACTGTTGGTAGAACATTGGCATATGGATGTATCGCTGCCCTTCAGCAGGGTGTTGTTTTCAACTGCGCGTAATTGCTGTGAAAGATATGATGGCAAAGGATATCCGGATAGCTTGATAGGGGAGTGCGTTCCGTTTCACGCCTCCCTTTGCGGTATCGCTGATGCTGTAGATATGATAATGGATGGTAAAAAACTCAACGAAAGAAAAGCAAAGAAAGCTGCAGACTATATCCTCCTAAACAGCAGTATCCTGTTTCGGCCCGACGCTGTACATTGCTTTGAACTGGCCGAAGATAAAATTTTTGATATTTATAAATAAAAAATTATCATCATAAAACGGGCCGCGATGAGAACAAGTCAGAGGAGTATTTGCAGATAATGTGCAAATAATATGAAAAAATGAAAAAAATCAAAACAGTTATTTGCGGCATTTTAGTTATGTGTCTTTTATCAATTATTGGATACAGCGGCTATAATATATGGAAAATAAACTCCGGTTATAGGAACGAAGAAAAAATTCACAACGAAGTCATGGAATACAAGCCGGAGGAAGAAACAGCACAGAATATCGAAGAAACAGTAAATCAGAGTATAATAAACCTGCAAAAAAGATATCCTGATACACTGGGATGGCTGACAATTTCTAATACAAAGATTGATTATCCCTTTGTTATTTATAAGGATAATGACTACTATCTGCACCGTGATATGAATGGTAAATATGCTTCGGCCGGAACGATTTTTATGGATTATCGCTGCGATGAGAATTTTACATCACAAAACACTATAATCTACGGACATCATATGAAAAACGGAAGTGTGTTTGGAACACTAAAAAATTTCAATAGCCATGCTTTTTTTGAAGAAAATACGAGTGGAAAAATTCATCTGCCTCATAAAGTTCTGGAGCTCGAAATATTTGCCTTTATTGTTATGAAATCAGATGATAAGCAAATTTATAAAATAGAATTCGCTGAAAACGAAAAAACCGATTATCTGGAATATATCAGAAAATCCGCGCGGCATTACAGAGATATAAAAATTTGCCCAAATGACAATATTGTAACGCTATCAACTTGTGCTTACGAATTCAATAACGCCAGAATGGCTATAGCGGCAAGGGTAAAGTAAAAAAACAGGCCCTGTGTCCTTAATACTAGCTACGGTATTCAAAAACGGCTACTATGAGATGCTTTTTTCATGTCTCATTGTGGCCGTTTAAATATAAAATATTATGTGTTTGCGCGATGCCCTGTAGTAGTCTTCTTATTTGCCTATTGACACGCACTTATGCCGCAGGCGTTAAGCTGGACTCGTCTTATAAGAATTTAATCACTGTGATAAACGGGTTTTACAATTTATTGTATTTCTTTACTTTATTATACAGCCATTCGAAATATTCCGCATAGTATTTATTATCTTTTCTCCGCATAGATATTGTAGGTTTCAATTTATCATACATTTTTACCACAGCCAATCCAGATGCCGATTTAAATATATAAAATGGAAGGCGATGCTTTTTTACCATCAGTCCATAAAAATGAAACATACTTATTAACATTGAAACAGATGCATCTTCCGATATTTGATTTTCTTCTAAATTGTAAATTTTTCTTCTTGCTTTAACAAACTCAACATCTCTATCCATGGAATAATATTCAGATAATGCCTGAAATCTATTCTGAAAAACCCCATAAATGTTAAAACTCAAACTTATAATAAAACTTACTATTCCGGTGATTCCGCCTATCAATCCTAACATTATGACACGCTCCTTTATAGATGCATTTTTCAATATTCTTTGTAGCGCTGCTTGTGCAGAATAGTGCTAACTCGCAGCCGTGAGGCAGCTACTCATTGAAAGCCTCCGCTAGCGAAGCTAACGGAGGCTTTTTGGCACGCCAGGAGGGGCTCGAACCCCCGACCCCATGCTTAGAAGGCATGTGCTCTATCCAACTGAGCTACTGGCGCATAAACTAACAATTATTATATCATAAAGCATAAAAAAATCAATGTTTTTTTATGCTTTTTAAAATCTCATCTCATCAACAAGGCGTATTTTCGCTTTAGGCCCCCCTTTTTAGCACACTTTGCCGTTGTTGAAACCTCAAAAAATATTTGACAAATGTTCGTATATATGGTATCATTTTGGGACAGTATTTAGATATTCCGGTTCAGATAATTACCCCTGTTTAGTATACTTGTCAAAGCCTTTGGGTGCCGGACGCTAGGTGCAAATCTGCGAAAATTTGTAATTTTACTGAACGTTATATCATAAAGGAGTTTGATTTTATGGATCCGAACATGTCAGCCGATGCCAATATAACCAAATCGGATGAATTTAAGGCGAAAGTGATAGCGCTTATAAAATCAAGAGAGCAGCTAAAGGAGCAAAAAGCCGAGCTTATCAGTAAGCTTGAAGAGGAAAAGGCGCAAAATGCCGAGTTGCAATCACAATTGGCCCATTTGGCCGCTTCGTCTTCGCCTGTTCCTTTGGTTACAAACGAGCCTCTCGTACAGCAGAGCAGCGACGAGCTTGATTCCTTGCATGCGGAAAACGATCG
>JGI994J12354_10002436_pt1 | contig 18157 bp, 17 predicted proteins | sample IntmicLarv3ML3BL_FD_12354 | JGI IMG/M metagenome (IMG submission 12354)
TTCCCATCACCCGCTCCAGAAAGCCTCCATTCGCAAAGCGAATGGAGGCTTTCAACGAGTAGCCGCAAAGCGGCTGCGAGCTATCGCTATATCCGCGAAGCGTATTAGCGAAACATTTACGGTGACCATTCATTTTAAGGCGCAAAGCGAATGGAGGCTTTCAACGAGTAGCCGCAAAGCGGCTGCGAGCTATCGCTATATCCGCGAAGCGTATTAGCGAAACATTTACGGTGACCATTCACTTTAAAGCGCGAAGCGAATGGAGGCTTTCAACGAGTATTGATAATGACACTTAATACTCTGGCGTAAAGAGCAATCATTTTGATTGCTCTTTTTTATATGAGCGATTTTCCGCCGCTTTGAAAAAGTTAAAGCAATTTGACACTCGTTTGAAAAATGCGAACGGGGCATCGGAATACGACAAAATTTTACCAGAGCGGCACAAGGCTTACGCCGAACATTCGGCATTGAAATCATAAAAAAAAGCAGTCATGAGCGGTATGTCGATGTGAGAAACTTGGAGCAAACCGCTTTGATCGGCGAGATTATTTCCATGATAAAGGTGAGAAAACTACAGCCAAATGATTAAATGACGAAGATTGCGATTTGGTTAATTACCAGATAGCATTTATATGTTTTTTCTGTTATAATGAAAACGATGAAAAACAAACGGAAGCGAGTGGTTGCATGAGTTCCATTATGGCGCAGATTCAAAATTATCTTCAAGGGCTTAATTTGTTCAATCAGATATTGATAATTCTTTTAATTTCAATGATCCCTGTTATTGAACTGCGGGGCGCGTTACCCGTGGCGATGATAGCCGGAGTTCCGTGGTATATTGCCCTGCCGACAGCCATCGTGGGGAATTTATTGCCGGCGCCGTTTATCCTGCTGTTTATCCGTAAAATATTCGAGTGGCTTCGCAAACATACACGTTTAGGCGGCTTAGTCGATAAAATAGAGAAAAAAGGTTCAAAAAACATCAAAAAGGTTCAAAAATATGAGTCAATAGGTTTGGCTATTTTTGTTGCCATACCTCTGCCGGGGACCGGAGCATGGACTGGGGCTTTAATTGCTGCGCTGACGGATATGCGGATGAAAAAGGCGATGATTTCACTTGCCACCGGTGTCATCAGCGCCGGCGTGATCATTACTGCTCTTTTCTATTTTTTTCCAAAACTTCTCGGTCTGGCATAGCGTCAAAATGAGAAGTGATATTACTGTTCCGCGTATTATGTTAAAAACGGTGGATTCTACTAACACATACGCGAAAAAGCTGATTAAAGAAGGAAAAGAAATACCGTTTTTGATTCTGGCGGAAAGTCAATCTGAGGGGCGCGGCCGATATGGGAAAAGCTTTTTTTCGCCCGATGGCGGTCTATATATATCCATTGCTCTAAAATACTGCGGCGGCGAGGAGCAGACTACATTAGCCGCTGCAGTGGCAGTATGCCGTGTGTTAGAACAGCATTGCGGCGTTTATCCGCACATTAAGCCTGTGAATGATTTGTTGGTTGACGGCAAAAAGGTTTGCGGCATTCTTTGCGAGGCCATTAGCGGACAAAATGGTGGATTAAACACGGTGATAATTGGTGTTGGCGTAAACACATGGGATGAAAACACCTCGATTCCCGACGATCTCAAAGACATTATTGGAACAGTTAAAAGTGCGCTTAACAACACAAAACTTGCAAATGAAATTGCGCGGGAAATCACGGAAACAGTTGCACAGAGTACGGATTATTTTCTGCCCGAATATGAATCCCGTCTTTTAAAAATGATATGAAAAAACATAATGAAAACGGAAGGTTATTTATGAAGAAGAAAATTAACATTACCGAAACGATCATCAGGGACGCACAGCAATCCCTGATCGCCACGCGTATGCCGTTTGATGACTTTGAGGGAGCGCTCGATACTATTGACAAAGCGGGTTTTGCTTCCCTTGAATGTTGGGGCGGAGCGACTTTTGATTCCTGTCTACGGTATCTGAACGAAGACCCGTGGGAGCGGCTGCGAAAAATCAAAGCGAAAGTGAAAAAAACGCCGTTGCAATGCTTACTGCGCGGTCAAAACATTTTAGGTTATAAACATTATCCTGACGATGTGGTGCGCCTTTTCGTTTCACGCGCGGCGGAGAACGGCATGGATGTTTTTCGTGTATTTGATGCCTTGAATGATTTTAGAAACATTGAAACAGCAATAGATGAGGTTCTGAAAAGCGGTAAACACGCACAAGGTTGTATTTGTTACACAGAAAGCCCTATCCATAATCTGACCCTCTACGCCGAAATGGTAAAAACATTGGTAAATATGGGAGTTCAGTCGGTTTGTATAAAGGATATGTCAGGTATTATCGGGCCAAAAGAAGCCTATAGTTTGATCAGCGCCATCAAGGAAAGTTCGGATATTCCGGTCATTCTGCACACCCATTCCACCACCGGCTTAGGCCCGATAACCTATATTAAAGCGATTGAAGCGGGTGCGGATGGTATTGACACGGCGATTTCCTCTTTCAGCGGCGGCACAAGCCAGCCTGCCACAGAAACCCTTCATTACGCGCTTACGGGACTTGGCTACGAAACCGGCTTAAACGATAGCGTTTTGAAAGAGATCAACGATTTCTTTAAGTCCCTACGGACAAAATATTTAGAATCGGGACTGCTTGACCCTCTTGTTTTAGGCACAGAAACAGAGGCTTTGACTTATCAAGTGCCGGGTGGTATGCTCTCAAACCTAATCGCGCAGCTTAAAGCACAAAACGCCGCCGATAAGTTAAACGATGTTTTAAAAGAAGTGCCAAAGGTGCGTAAGGATTTGGGCTATCCTCCGCTTGTGACACCCATGAGTCAAATGGTTGGCGTGCAGGCGTCTGCCAATGTATTGGCGGGGGAACGGTATAAAAACATATCAAAAGAAGTTAAATCATATATCAGAGGCGAATACGGCAAAGCACCCGGTGATGTTGACAGTGTGCTTTCCAAAAAGGTGCTTGGTGATGAACAGCCTATCACAGAACGATTTGCCGATACGCTAAAACCCGTCTTTGAAAATACAAAGAAAGAGCTTGGGAACACGGCGCGAAGTGACGAGGATGTACTTTCTTACATAGCCTTTCCGCAGATCGCTGAAAAGTTTTTTGTCGACCGGGATGAAAAAGAGAGCAAAACCGTGACCTACCGTATCGAAAAGAAGGAGAATTGATCATGCGTTTATTTGAATACGCAGGCGCGGGTGAAACCCTAATGAATGCATTTGTCATTATGGCAATCACTTTTGTGGTTTTGATAGCGTTGTTTTTACTGATGAAAGTTTTCACCCTTTTCTTTGGCTTTTTCAAACAAAAACGGCTGTTTATCGGTAATGTTCCGGGTATTTCGGAAAATGAATCACCCGAATTACAGGACGGCGGTGAATTTTCGGCAGGTACGCTCGCCTTAAAGGACGTAGACGAACCGACCGCCGCTATGATTATGGCAATCGTCTCGGATGAATCAGGCATCCCTTTGGAACATCTGATTTTCCGTTCAATAAAATTAGTAAAGAGAGGGAATCAAGATGATATATAAAGTAACAATCAATGATAAATTGTATGAGGTTGAAGTGGAGGAAGGCAAAGCGAATTTGTTAAACACAAAAACGGTTCAGATTTCCGAAGATACTGCTTCCGCACAAGTAACTCCTAAATCTGTCGAAGTATCAGTGCCCACCGCATCATCTGACGCGATTACCGCGCCCATGCCCGGCGTTGTAATTGAAATCAAAGTGACCAAAGGGCAAAAAGTGAAAGAGAACGATTTGTTGATGATTTTGGAAGCCATGAAGATGGAAAATGAAGTGTTTGCGAAAAAAAACGGCACAGTAGCTGATATATATGCAGCGAAGGGCAAGCAAGTCAATACTGGCGACCCCTTAATTCTGATCCTTTAGGAGGAATAGACATATGATTGAAACGATAAAAAACATCCTCTCTGAATCGGGTTTTGCGGCGATACAGTGGCAGCAGATTGTCATGCTGTGTGTCGGCGGCGTCCTTGTATATTTAGCCATCGTTAGAAAATTTGAGCCGCTCTTATTATTACCGATTGCTTTCGGTGTGATTTTGGCTAATCTACCTTTGGCGGGGTTGATGGCTGAACCAGTGAATGGTGCTAACGGTGGATTGCTCTATTACTTATATCAAGGCGTTAAATTAGGCATCTATCCTTCCCTTATATTTTTGGGTATCGGTGCAATGACCGATTTCGGACCGTTGATTTCCCGGCCGTCCAGCCTTTTACTTGGTGCGGGCGCACAATTTGGTATCGTTGTGGCCCTTTTTGTTGCCGTGGGTCTTGGGTTTACTCCGCAGGAAGCCGGTTCTATTGCCATTATCGGCGGCGCCGACGGTCCCACCGCGATTTATACATCCACAAAACTTGCGCCCCATCTTTTAGGGGCCATTGCCATCGCCGCTTATTCTTATATGGCACTAATACCGTTAATCCAACCACCCATCATGCGGCTTTTTACCACAAAAAAAGAACGGGCGGTTGAGATGACGCAACTGCGCGAGGTTTCCAAGCTGGAGCGTATATGTTTCCCCATCGTGGTGACGGTATTTTGCGTGCTTCTCTTGCCCGCTGTCGCGCCGTTGATCGGTATGCTTATGCTCGGCAACCTGTTCAGGGAATCGGGCGTTGTGGAACGTTTATCAAGTACCGTACAGAACGCGCTCATTAACATTGTGACTATCTTTTTAGGCATTACAGTAGGTGCAACAGCAAGCGGCGAACAGTTTTTATCCCTGCAAACTATTTTTATCATTCTTTTAGGATTGTTCGCTTTTATGTTCAGCACGGTCGGCGGTCTGCTTTTAGGCAAGCTGATGTGCCTTTTGAGCGGCGGTAAAATAAACCCCCTGATCGGTTCAGCAGGTGTATCTGCCGTTCCTATGGCGGCCCGGGTTTCACAAATTGAAGGGCAAAAAGCCAACAAAAGCAATTTCCTTCTCATGCACGCAATGGGGCCAAATGTAGCAGGAGTAATAGGTTCTGCGGTGGCCGCCGGAGTACTATTGGCGTTGTTCGGAAATTAATTATTTATTTAGTCTACAACCTATTTTTTCTATTTTGGATGTTTTTTTCTGTTTATTATTTCTTGTTTCGACAAGCCTTCCGAAACAGGCTTGTTTATAGCGCTCAATTTGCAATTTCACTCATCCTTCGCTGTATTTGTCATACTCATCACACGAATATTTGGAGGAAAAGTTGTAAAAAACAAAAATCGTTTGTTAAGAATATTCAAAATCTCAAATTTTTTTATCAGAAGAAACAGGTAATCCATGACTTTTCTTTAAAGGTTCCTGCAAATGAGATTCTGTCGATTTTCGGTCCGGCTAACAGCGGAATCACCACCTTATTGCGATCGCTGAACCGTCTGTATGAACTGACGGCTGGCGCGCGGGTTGAAGGTAAAATGTTGCTGGATGAAAAAGATATCCACGCTCCCGATGTAAATGTGCCCGAGCTGCGTCGCAAAGTGGGGATGGTGTTTGACTTACCGAGATGTCAATTTTCGACAACATTGCCTACGGACCGCGATTGAACGGAATTAAACGCAAGGATGAGTTGGAAGCGATCGCGGAGCGCTGTCTGAAACAAGTGGCGCTATGGTTGACGAATATTTCAATATAATAAAGCGAGATTTGGCAGAAGTGTTCAGCAAGCAGCCGCAAAAAATGGATATCGCCACTGATTATCTGATGATTGCGAAATATCTGGAGCGTATTGCCGACCATGCGGTTAACATCTGTGAATGGGTGCATTTTTCACAGACAGGCGAGCACAAAAGCACAAAGATTTTTTAGGCAAACAGCTAGGCAGGGTCTGCCTGCGAATATTCAACGGCTTGAAACAGTTACATTAAAACTTAAACACGCTCTAGCATTACACAAGACACCGCCTAACAAACAAAAGGTGGTGTTTTTGTTTTAAGCTTTAGCATAATATGGCCGATGGTCAATCATACGCTCTCGGTTAATAGCTTCTTCTCCCATTCATATACTGTACTGCGGGCAACCCCACAAACTCTGGCCGCCTGAGAGCTGGTGATTTCCCCAGAACGCCACCTTAAATAGAGTTCTTTAAAATTTTCCGGCACAGGCTTTGGCTTGGCTCCGAAAACAACTCCTCTTGATTTTGCTGCTGCAATGCCTTCGGCCTGCCGCGTAAGCATTTTCTCCCGCTCGGTCTGCGCAACATAGCTCATCACAGAAAGAACAATATCGTTTATAAGCGTACCCAGCGTATCTTTAAACTGCCGCGTATCAAGAAGCGGCATATCCAGCACTAAAATGTCAACACTTTTATCCTTGGTTAGATACTTCCATTGCTCGATAATCTCTGCATAATTACGTCCGAGACGGTCCAGTTCTTTGAGAATCAGCAAATCACCGCTCTTCATTTTTTTGGTCATCCGCTTGTATTGTTCGCGGTTAAAATCCTTGCCCGACTGCTTTTCGATAAAAATATGATTTTTGGGTAACCCAAAAGGCTTTATGGCAACAAGCTGGCGGTCGACATTCTGGTTTATCCCCGACACCCTAATGTATGCATATTCATTTTTACTCATGTTTTAGAACCTCCGTATTAATGATATAATGTATAACATATACACCACATAGATATAGGTATTCTTTGCCAAACGAATTTTTCTGTTGAAAATTTTGCGGCCTTATGTTACACTAAAGAAAATTCTATGGTATGATTTTTATATACACAATAGTAAAAGGGCCCTTGGTCCGAAAAAAGCGTGCTTTTTTCGGACCAAGGGCCCTTTTTATCATTTGTTGTGTTGACGAGTGTCATAATACCAGCAAATTTTCTTATTGGGCAAGTTTTGTCGTATATTGCACTTTTTTTGACGTAAACAACAAAATTCGCCCTTATTTGTGGTTTTGAAGGTGTCTATTCGGTCTGCTCATCGCTTGAAGAGACCTCGGTAATGATGTTCAAATTATCTGCTACACCCTTATCCTGTAATTGATGATAATAGGTACGTCCCACCGGCAATTCGGTGCCGTCGGCAAGCCACATCGCATTTCGGCTTGTGTTTAAAATGCAGGCAACAGAGACAAGATACGCCTTGTGTGTGCGCACAAACCCATGTCCGGATAGCCTGTCCTCAAGCTGCGACATTGTGGCGCGCATTTCAAATGTGCCGCCGTCATGGTATGTCGTTATGTAATGGTCGAGGGCAGTGAAATAGTAAATATCACGAAGAGAAAGCCTTAAACATTCGTCCTTATTTTTAAGTAATATAAACTTGTTCCACATCTCCTCGGCCTTGTCCATTGCCTGCTTCATCACCTTTTTAAAGCGCAGGATATGAGCTTCGCCCTTCTTGAGAAAATTGAACGCCTCAGCATCAAAGGCCTGTATGGAAAACCGCAAATCATCAGAATTAGTCAGATAGACAATAATGCCTTTGTACGTCATACGCCGCAGTGTTTGGGCAATGGCTTCACCGCCGGTTTGCGGATCTATAATAATTATATCGGTTGCATGCAGAAAAACGCTATCACTCATTTCAAACAAAAAATTGTTAGCGTCCGAAAAGGCTCTGATATTCATGTTGTACCCGCTGCTTTCGCCGATAACCCTGCACAGCTTTCCGTAAACCTCCATTTCGCGCTTATTACCATCGAGTATGGATATGTTCATTGTACTTCTCAGAATTATCACTCCTTACAACCCAAAATAGGTGTCCGAAAAAAGCACGCTTTTTTCGGACACCTATTTTCCAAGGTCCAAAGGAGTAAAGAACTATGGATGAAATTCGCTTCAATCAAGTAAAAAATGGTTACGACCCCGAGCAGGTCAAATCATATATTGTGCAGATACAGGAAGCATATCAAGGCCTATACAAGGAATGCATGAACCAAACCGAGCTTGCGGCGAAATATGAGGAAGAAAACAAATCCTTACGTGAAGAGAACGAGCTGCTACAGCTGGAAATAGCCATTGTGCCGGCGGCGCCAACAGCTGTGAGTGCCCCGAACGATTGCACCCTGGATACTATCGGTAAAATTCTCATAGATACTCGAATTCTGGCCGAGAAAACCATAAGCGATGCAAAACAGGAAGCAGAGGGGATAGTTGCTGTTGCAAAAACAACGCAATTTATGGTGCACGAGAGTCTGAACAAAACCCAAACGAATATCGGCACCGTCACAGCAACGATACAAGGTATCGCTAATGATTTGAACAAAATTATGGTAGGCATTGAGGAATTGTACGATGAAAACACTGGAGCAGTTCAACCGGGAGTTTTTGGAACAACAGAAGTCACCAGAACAGACAGCGGCGAACCCCGCAAAACAAGCTTTTCCGCCGTTCCCGTTACCGCAGGAAGCGGCAGCTCAGATATCTTTGGCAGGGTCGTCAACAAATAGATTCGCCCTAAAAAATAAAGGTTTTTTCATAATAATTGCTTGTTGCCTGCTGATGCTGCTTGCCGCTCTTGCTGTTGCAAAAATCGCACTGGGCTATTCATGGTTTCGCGTGGAATCGGCAAGCATGCAAAGATTGATACCCGAGGGCTCGCTGATTTTCGCCAAAAGAGTAAATGAAAGCGAGATTAACACCGGCGACGTTATTGTCTACGAATGTAAAGACAAAACAACCATCACACATAGAGTGACAAAGGTCATAGAAAACCATGGCGGAAGTGAATACAGAGGTTTTGAAACCAAAGGCGTCGAGAACGCCGGCAATGATCTGTTTATCGTTCCATCTCTAAAGGTGATAGGTAAAGTCGTTTACTTCACCCCCGGAATGGGAAATGTGCTCTTAGCCGCCCAAAAAATCATCCCGATTATTTTAGCCGTTCTGATTACACTGATTACCGCGGCATTGCTTTCAAGGCGAAGCAAGAACAACTCCCGCGTTGCACCCAAACCGAAAGTGCAAACAATATAGTACAAAGGAGGTGTTGCGGTTGTCTGATTTAAAGAAAAATCCAGAATCAACAGACCCAAAACAGGCGAGTAATACATTTGTTCCTTTTGACTTTAATTCCTTTTTCAAGGATGATGCCTCTGTGCCCGAAAAGCCAGCCGAAGCGGCGCAAGAGACAGGAACAGAAACCAAGCCCCTGCCGCCCTCGTTTCCTTTTCCCGCAGAGCTCTTTTCGCAAAAAGAAGAGCCTAAGGAAGAGCCCGAGGAGGAAGAAAAAGCCGAACCACCAAAGCCACAACCCAAATTAAGAAGGGTCTGGCGTTTGGTTTCAAATATAGTGTTTTTCCTGATTTGCATTGTGATTTTGGCAAGCTCGACAATGTTCGCATTGTCAAACGACCCGCAAAAATCATACGGGGGATATAGATTGTACACAGTAAAAACCCCTTCGATGACCCCGAAAAAGGACGGTTCAAGTCCTCCGGGCGGTTTCGCAAAAGGCGCAATGATTCTGGTCGAGCTCTGTTCGCCTGAAGAAATTCAGGTGAACGACATAATTACATTTATTCCGGGCAGAGACCCGAATATATATTTGACCCACCGCGTGATAGAAATTCTGGATCATGTGAACGAAGACTCAGGCATCTTTTTTGTGACAAAGGGCGATGCCAATGATGACGCCGACCCGCCAATATCGGGTGAAATGATGGTCGGCAAAAAGATCTTGGCGATTCCCACAGCAGGTCTTGTTCTTCAATTCATGCGCGATAATTTCGTGCTCGCAATTATCTTAGTGGTGTCAACTCTGGGGTTTGTATTACTGCTTCGCTATTATTTTTCAGACCCCGAAAAGAAGAATCCCAAAATGGTATCTACCGCCGACCGGAAATAGGTGGACGATATATATAATTCGAGCTGAATGCAGCCGAAAAAACACACGTAAAAAAGGAGACAAAAAAATGACGATCAAGAAAAAGACCCTAACTATGGTTGGTGTAATTTCACTGGCAGCGGTGATGTTGCTTTCAGCGACCTTCGCATGGTACACAGCAAACGACTCGGTAACTAACCACCTTGCAACAAAGGATGCCCTCGCAAACGTAAGCATACGTGAAACCTTCGTATCGCCCGACGACTGGAAACCCGGCCAGACAATCACTAAAGAAGCCGGCGCCATCAACACAGGAACGGCTCCCGCCATGGTACGTATAGCTCTGGAAGAGGTTCTCAAGGTTTATCAGCCGCCCGTTGGCGAAACTGCCAAGTTTAACGCAGCACTGGAAACTGCCGGCCGCCGGCCGCAGCTGTTTGACGCTTCGTCATACACTCCTATCGGCACAGGCGCTACTGACTGGGTTGAACTCACAACAACAGCAAACACGGTAATCGGTGGCGTAAAGCTTGCCGCGTCAGTTGACGCAAAGGTATATGCGAAATATTCCCCCGCCGCCACCACAGGATCTTCTATCGATTCTTGGGAATTTGCAATATGGTCACCCATCACAGGCACATCATACACCACAATGAACCAGGCAGTGACATATGACAAAGCTTGGGATCAGGCAACAAAAACCCTGAGCATCTCGAATGTTAAGTATCTTACATATGGCGCACAGGTTGTTGTTGGCGATCCTACTCCTGTAAAATGGACAGCCGCAACAATTCCGAGCGCAGCCAATGTCAACAAATCCAAAGCAGAAAGCCTTATCAATGCTAACGCGCTCGTAACAGGCAACTACCCGAACAACATCGTAATCAACTATGACCAGATGATAACGGCGCTCACAGGTACATCTGCAGACGCAGAAAACTGGTACTACAACAGTGTAGACGGCTACTTCTATTACATCGGTCTTGTTGCGCCCGGTACAGCTACTAAGAATCTTCTTAGCAGCCTCAAGCTCAGCAACACTGCAAACAGCGACTACTACGCGAATATGAGCTATGACCTCATCGTAACAATGGAAGCTATCCAGCACACAAAAGACGCTATTGCATCTGAGTGGACAGGTGTAGCAGGCGTAGCAGCTCTCAAAACAGCTCTTGAAGCTCTTTGCGAGTCTTAATTTCACCAAGCAAGACCTAAGCAACGTAGTTTCTGGTCTTAAGTAAGAAGGAGGGAAGATTATGCGTCGCATCACCAAAATGATTGTGGCTGTTTGTATGTTGTCTGCTGTTGCGATTTCCGGCACAACAGTGAGAGTAAGCGCAGCAGCGACTGATCTTCCCGCCGGTGTGCTGATCGGTGACCAAGAAGGCATCAAGGTCAGCGTTGATGGTGAGTATTTTATCGACTGGGTCGGATTAGAAGCCGGTGATACACTCACCAAAACGCTGACTATACGCAACCTGGAGCCTTATGCTTACAAAATCAGCATGGCGGCGGAACCTATGGAAGAAACCGGTCCGCTTAGTCTTCTCAAAGAGGTTGATGTTCAGCTCGTTTTAGATGGGCAAGAGTTGTATAACGGCCGTGTAAAGGGCGACGAAGGAGTCAACATGATACTCAACGCCCTAAGCCTCGGCGAATATACGACCAACCAAAGTCGGACACTGCAAATCAACATGAAGGTCAGTGACGACATGAAGAAACATTACTGGACGGTCTCTGAGGCCTGGTTCAAGTGGAATTTCTACGCCGCACGAGCTGAAGACGGCAAACTGGACGGACCTAAAACCGGTGAAATAGTCACATATGCACTGTATGGACTATGTTCAGTGATACTGTTAGCCGGTACAGCCCTGGTGGTTGTGAAGAAAAAGCAAAAAGAGAAGGCGGCAGCGAAAGCCGAATCTTAAAATGCTGCCATTTCGCAAAGGGGAACTTCCCCTTTGCGAAATGCAACATACAAAGGACGAATTGTTCAGTGTCCGCAGACACTTGCGCGCAGTGAACAGTACGTTTTAAACGCTATCTGTGACAAAGATAAAATCTATTCAAACATGAGTTTTTAGAAACGAGGTGTCCCGGTTATGAAACAAATTTGGACAAAAAATGCGCTAAGCCGCATAGGAAAACAGCGCCCGCTTATTCTTGTATCAATCATAATAATTTCATTATTGCTTATTTTGGGTACAACCTTCGCCTGGTTCGCGTCAAGCGCATCGGTGATAAACCCCTTTCGGACGCAGGAATTCCCCTTTTCATTTAAAATAGAAGAGGTCTGGATCCCGCCGATTGAGGTTGAACCCGGAGATAGCATAGAAAAAGAGGTTTCGGTAAAAAACACAGGCGAGCAGCCCGGCTTTGTTCGGGTTTTGGTACATACCGAAATAATATCGCAGGAGGGCAATCCGCTTGCGGCCAACCCTTCTTTTATAACCTTTGACGATATCGCTGCAGCCTCAGACTGGGTTTACGCAGACGGATATTGGTACTATCTCCATGTGCTCGAGCCCGGAGAAACCACCCCGAATATATTCGCAGGAGTAACCTTTGCCCCCGGCCTTCCAAGCGAATACAAAAACGCCGGCATGAACATAGATGTAAAGGTGGAAGCCACCGAAACAAAACAGTGGAGCTACCGCGAAAGCTGGTGGAACACCACAGCTGCCCCCAGCGCCCCATTTGATGTTATAGATGACGCACTCGCCGCCCTGGCAACAGCGTCGTAGAGAGGAATTATCGCCATGAAACAGCTTATTTATAGAATAACAAAGCTTCCCAAACGTGTGCTTGCGCTCTTGCTCGCTCTTGTAATCATGCTCACGGTAGTCAGCCTTTTTAGTGCAAATATGGGAGGAGCTAAAGCAGCAACCGTTCCGGGTAATGTTATCACAAACTATCCGTACGACCCGCAAACAGTTCCTGTCTACGACACACGTCCAATGACAAGTGTAAACTGGACAAAGGTTGACCATCCGGGCTACGACACCGCCTATACCGCAGCAATATCAGCGCAGCGCAACGGTACCGCAACGCCCGAACACGTGGTTATAAAATCCACGACGGCCACCTTTTTCGGCTACGACATGCGCGACTATACAGACTCGGTCTCGACGAGCGACTATGGGTATATCGGCAGCGTTGACTTTAGGCTGATTCCGGTAAATATGGACTTTCATACCTTTAAAGAGCTGAGCGCCGTCTTTGGAGACTATCGGATTGTCTTGAAGGCCGACAGGCAGGAGGGCACAACCGCCAGCCTCGTTTTGATGCAGGGAAACACTGTTGTTTCAACATATCTAAGCAATATTCCGAATACTTCGACAACGCCAATAAACTGTAGGCTGGTTCAATCAGGCAATACGGTTAACATATACATAAACGGCAACCAGGTTGGCAGCGTTACCACCAGCATAGCAAGCCGGTTTGGCTTTACATGTAGCTATTTTTATCATGATTGCCCGCGTTTGACAATTATGCAGATTGACGGCATTGTTATGAGAGACGTGCATGAAAAAAATCCATCCGCAGTCACAACCAGTGCTATTGCGCAATTTGTTGACTATAAAACAGGCGAACAAATCGCTACACAGCATACTCGAAATGGCTATGTTGGCCAGGAATATAAAATAACCATTCCGCAGACCATTGAAGGCGGCTGGATCTATCTCAATAACAGCCGTAATACAAACAATCTTGACCCACTGACCTATGGCTTAAGTGCGTCAACAAACACTACAAGATTGTTTTACGGAAGGCTCGGCGTCACTGTTGAATACTATGTAAACGGTGTAAAGGCGCATACAATAGAGGTGCCGGCAAATCAGCTGGCTTTTAATAGTGTGTATACTCACAATGCACCCGCATCATATAACGGCGCAGTGAGAACGGGCAGCGCTTCGCAAAGCTTTACCCCCACCACGACAAACCCAACAAGCGTTCTTCGTTTTGATTATCAACAACTGGGCCTGACCATAGAGTATCGGCGAAGTGGTCTTCTTCATAGCGCCATCGTCGTGCCCGAAAGCGAGCTGGCCTTTAATGTGGGCTATGAGCATAATGCGCCTGCTAGCATCTATAATAGCGGCTTCAGATATGTACTACAGGGGGAGGCTTATCAGTATTTTATACCAACAGCGGAAAACCCCTATGGAAAGCTTGTTTATAACTATTCAGACCAATATGATAACTTAATTAAAACCGCAAAGGTTTGGCACGCTAAAACCCGTAAGGTGGGCGATGTTATGACCGGGTCAAGCGCTAACCCGATAGGGGTTGAGGTCGGCGATTATATTCGCTATTATTTGACCGTACACACCAGGGCAAACCTTACGGGTTCAACCCAGTACGGCGACCCAAAGGTTTTTACAACCCAATACAAAAGAGAGCCCCGTACCTTGGCGGAATGGCCGACGGCAGGCCCGGGCGGAGCAACCATCTTTTATTCTGTTACGACTAATCAGGAGCGGCAAGTGAAGAACGTTCTTTATCCGGATGGCAGCTACAACCAAACAATCTCCGGCCACTCCTCATCTATTCACGGCGTCACCTCGTATAATGTACGGGGCATAGACTCAAGCACGGGCGTGTCCTTTAATACAAGCACGGTTCTTCGCGGAACAATTGATTCTCAAATATTTAATGCGATCGATACCTTGGGCACTCCCACGATAGGTAAGCAGTATTATACAAACCGAAAATTGTATATTGACAATCCCCCGACCGTCCGTTTAGAAGGAGGAGGTTTTCACGCGCCAAGTGCCACAATAGGGGTTTATTTAAACGGCACCTTCTTGCGCAACCTTGCGCCGGGTGAATTTGTTGAGCTAACGCCCGAGGCCTATCCGATTTTGAAGAGCAATCCTTCGCTTGAGTTTCGCTATGTCAGCGGCGGGGCGGGCTGCGGCATGGGGCCGATTGTGTCTGCATCCTTCGATCATCATATTTATAAGTATGAGGAACTCACTGATAACAATGCGTTTACACTGAATGATATTATACCAAATGGCTTGGTATATGTAGGAAACAGCGGAGTTTTTCCGGCTAGTCCACCTGAACAGGCAACGCTGATTTCACTCCCCTACAGTGTAGAAAGCCTCACCAACGGAACCCATGTTTACTATTTTGATGTGCGGGTAGACAAAGAGTCAAGCGTAAACTCGCCGGACGTTTTCAGGAATAACGCCACCGCACGCATGAATAGGTCGATCGCAGTAAACCTAACCTCAAACTACACCTATCACAAAACAGGTACGGTTCCGCAGCCGCCGCATATTCCGTTTTATAATGTCATAGAGCATTTCAGGGAAATCGGCACCGAGCAGGGGCTGAAAAGCTCGATATACCACTACGATCTTGGAGCCGGCAGTGAGATAACCAGGCCGGCCGGCGTATTGAATAACATCGTGCTTGACAAAACCTATCGCTATGTGGGCTACAGCATTGATGGCGGCGCGATACAATACCGAAACCCGCCCAACCGAGTACTTACAAACATAAACGCCGACCACGAGATTATTTATTATTATGAAACCGACCCTGTGTTAACGGTGAATTTTTATGAGCATACAAATGTTCCCACAACCAATGTGCTGAGTGATTCATATGCCGAAGGTCTTACCAAAAACAGCAATTGGAGTATGCCTGGAAACTTTACCGATGTGATATTTAAAAACGGGTATTTCTATCGCTTTGTCGGCTATAACTTGAACGAGGGCGGCGGATATGTTGCTTCAACAACCGTCCCGGACCCGGTATACAGCGCGATTGAGTCAAGCAAAAACCTTTCGCTTTACTTCAAGCGCGACCCTGTGGTTATAACCAAATTCTTCAGGTATAACAACGGACCCACCACAACCGTTTTAAAGCCCGAAGAAATGGACAATGTTATATCGGGCAGCGACTATAATACATCCTCCTCGCAGCTTGTGCCCATTGATAGAAGCGGTGAAATTTATAACTATATCGGCTATGACCTGCGCGACGGCACAGGCTTTCACACGGGGCCGCCGCCTGTAAATCCTACTTTCGGCAATGTCACAAGCGACAAGGAAATAAGGCTCTATTTTGATAACAAGCCGGCTGTAATCATACACTTTCTTGAGTATCAAAACGATTCCAATATTCTCGCAAACGATGTTTCGTTTATCGTTCCAAAGGGCAGTAATTTCAATATTGACAACATGTATCTTGACGATATTGTCGCCAGTAACGGCAAAACTTACACCTACAAGGCTTACAAATGGGATGACCAGGCAGGCATGACGGTTGACGCAAGCCCCACAGGAATTACAAACATTCAAACCAACCGGGAGGTCTGGCTATACTTCCGCACAAGCTATAGTCTAACCGAAAAGTTTCACGAAAACAAAGTGCCGGGCGAGGGCGAAACCCTGCCTGCCATTATTCCCGATACCAATACCACTGTATACAGCGGCGATGATTACACAGGCGATCCGCCCGCCGAAATACGCGATGGCACCTATATCTGGACATATGTCGGCTATAAGCATGAGTATGACACAGAAACGATAATTAACGGCCGTCCGCCGGCGCCGACTTATGAAAGCATTACTTCGGACAAAACGATAATCTATTGCTATGAGAAAACCCTCGACCCCAACCCCAGCGTAACGATTATCGAGCGTTTTCGTGAAAAGGATAACACCAGCAATATTTTGCAGGCCGATAACAGCATGCTTATAAACGTCGGCAGCAACTATAACCCCGCGCCGGGAACGCCGCCCAACCAGCTTGCAAAAAGCAGCATAGACTATGTCTATTACGGCTACCAGATAAACAATGGTCCTGTTATAGTGGGGCTTACCCCGCCGCCCGAAATTCTTAATATTACAAGCGGGCACACCATAACCTATCTCTATAGCCCTAAAAGCTTAGATTACACCCTGCATTTGCGGCAGATAGTTTTGGGCTACGACGGCTCGACCGCGCTGCCCTACACAGGCTATTTTAATCTGCGCAATGACGGCGTTACGGCAAACGTCATGACCCCATCAAACAAGGACGGCGAGATTGTGGCCTATCGCGATTTCTCGATAGCCTTGGATGGCGGTGACATGACCTACTTCATTGACGACATTATCCCGCAATATTACAAATATGTGGGATATAAAGTCAGCACAACAGAGGCGGCAAATCCGTCCTCGGCAATGAAAGCGGGGATAGGCTCGCATGCGACCGCAGATTTCACAAACGATCACGAGCTTTGGGTAACCGTTTACATTGAACCGACCACCAACACCCCCGACAAGCACATTTGGGATTTCGTAACCAATTATTTCGGCAAAATCTATGCGAAATAAAATGCCGCGTATTGTCATCAATATTCTGCTGATAATTGTTTTAATCGGGCTTGTGTGCTGTGGTATAGCTATATACCGCAGCACAACTGCCGATGCGCGCATGGACAAGGAAATTGACATTATAGCGCAGCAGAAAGACCTTATCGCGCAGGCAAATGACGAGCGCGCCCCGATAATGGATTTTGCATCGAAAAAGGCTGAAAACAGCGACATAGCTGCATGGCTGACCATACCGGGTACGGTTATTGACTACCCCATAATGCACACAAGCAACAATGACTTTTATTTGAACCGCGACGCAAAAAAGCAGAGAAACAAAAACGGCGCACTGTTCTTGGATTTTCGCGTACACCCCGATTTTTCGGATTTCAATAGCATTATTTACGGCCATCATATGGCGAGCGGGCGAATGTTCCAAAATCTGATAAAGTTCAAGAACAAAAGCTTTTTTGACAGCCACACAACGGCCACCTTGTATACACCGCAAGCAACCTACAAGCTCGAAATTTTCGCCAGCGCGGTTATCCCGCAAAACAGTGACTGCTACAATTATGCTTTCATGTCACTTGCTGACAAAGAAAAGCACATTAATATGATTAAAGAGGCAGCATTTTTTTACCGCGATATCGGCGTAAGCCCGCAGGACAGAATAGTTACACTTTCCACCTGTTCATATGAGTTTTCAAATGCGAGAACGGTAGTAATTGCGCGAATTGTGCCTTAGCAGAATTCTAATTATAAAAGCGTGAGGAATGAATATGGCGTCTGACGTAAACAAATTGAAATTCCCCTCCTTTCCGACAGCGGCGTTCCCTCCGCAAGATGATACACAGGCGCAGCCTTGCATGTCGGAGGTGGATCGTCTTACTGCTGCACTGAATAAAAGCGAAGCCGAGCGTGAGCGCGAAAAACTCATGTTTTCCGATGCCATGCTGCGCATGGAGCAAGCCGCATTCGAGGTTGAAGAGCGCGCTCGTGAGCGGGCGGCGAAGATAATCAAAGCGGCGGGG
>JGI994J12354_10002437_pt1 | contig 18157 bp, 20 predicted proteins | sample IntmicLarv3ML3BL_FD_12354 | JGI IMG/M metagenome (IMG submission 12354)
CGTGCGGTGGGGCTGACCCCCGCCGTTATGCGCACCTCCAGCGGGGCGGGCGAGTATGTGCCCGTGGCACAGGTCACCAACATGGCGCGCACGCTAACCAGTCTAAAAGAACAGGGCTTGTGGGTCTTGGGCGCACAGATGGGTGCCCCGACCATCTACCAATCCGACTGCACCGTGCCAACGGTGCTGGTCATCGGCGGCGAGGGCAAGGGCCTTTCCAAATTGGTGTCCGAAACCTGCGATGGTTTGGTGTCGCTCCCCATTTTGGGGCAAATCGGATCGCTCAACGCCGCCACAGCGGGTGCCGCGCTGGTGTATGAGATTGTTCGGCAGCGAAGCGCACAGGGGCAGAAAAAATAAGGACCCAGCAAACGGAGAGATTCACCGTGGCAACCGAAGAAGCGTTGGCGCTGCAAGCCCAAGCGGGGGATAACGCCGCGTGGGAGGTGCTGTTGACCCAACTCTCGCCCCTGGTGCGGGCGTGTGTCAACGGCTATTTCCTGATGGGCGCGGACCGCGACGACACCCTGCAAGAGGGTATGATCGGCCTGTTTCGTGCCATCCGCGCATACCAGCCAAGCCGGGGCGTACCGCTGCGTGCCTTTGCCATCGCCTGTATTCGCCGGGCGGTGGTTGATGCCGTGCGCGCGGCTGCTCGGCAAAAGCATCTGGCCCTAAACCAAGCGCAATCGCTGAGCGACGAGGAACTGCAACCCGCAGCCGGGCTTGAAACAGATCCAGAATATGTTCTGCTAAAGCAAGAGTTTTACGATCAATTGCAGTTGCAGCTGCACCCGCGGCTGTCTTCCTTGGAACAGCGCATCCTGCCCCTGTTTCTGGCCGGAAACACCTATACGGAAATCGCCGCGCAGTTGGATCTACCGCCCAAAAGCGTGGACAACGCCATCCAGCGCATCCGCACCAAGGCGCAAGGGATGATGGAAAAGCCGATGGAGCAATAGTTCAAGGGTGAAGGGTATTTATATTAGCGGGGGTATAAAAATGATATTTGATAAAAACCAAACTGTTTTCAAAGACTGCGTACAAGAACGGGTGTGGGAGCTTGGCACAGCTTTGCTTCCGCTTGAGGTTACGCTTCCGTATGTACCGGCTGAATATAAATCCGCCTGTGAGGATTTATATAATTTCACTTACAACATATTGGTGGATATGTATGAGAATCCTAATGAATTTGGTTTTGCTATTGATTCATCCAAACAGGATTACAAAAACAAAAAACAGGTCGAGTTTTATTGTGGGGTTATTTTTTGGCTTAAAAATTTGCAAGGAAACCAATATGAAGTAACAGCTAAAAACTTTAAGAAGATAATGAAAAAATTCAATCCGATAAGCGTTGAAAGGTTGAAAAAGCACGGATTTGTGTTTGAACACAAAGAGGATATGGTTGTTATCCGTAACAATATTTATCCCAATATGTTTATTGCGGCTGAAGCTGTTATTGCGGCGGGATACGATAATTATAAGGTGAATTGCGGTGATTTCATGGTTCATTGTGATTTTCGAGCGTTCGAAAAATACAGACGCACTTATGGGGATTTACATTTTGTTTTCGGTGATAATACCCGGAAAATAGCGGAGCAACTGCATGACTATAATGTGTGCCAAAAAGTCATGCCGCAAAATTGCAATTATTTTTATAGGGTTGAATATAAGCATAAAGGAAAGATTGTTTATATATCGAACTTAGACTCAAAAAACAAGCTCAGAATCTATATAGGCTTTGCTGAATTAAATGGAGAAGCCTATAAAATGATTGAGAGCGAAATTCATCATTATGAAGATTACGATGAATTTGCCGAATTTTGCAGGAAGAACTTAAAGAAATGCACGAACTGTACTCCGAATTGTGGCAAGAAAGGAAAAATCACAGAAATATTCGGTAAAAATACATTTGTATGTCAGCCATATATAAGAATTATCGACCCAAGTGAACATGATTTAAAGCATATATTTAGATTGATTGATTTAAGAGTAATGTTAATTAAAGCGGGAATATCAGAAGTGTTTTATCCGGGCAACGGTTGAAAATAAGCAAACTGCGCAACCGCGAGGGTATCAGCCAGCAAGGCATTTTACGGCTGGGTGTTTGCCTCCGATGGCACAATTGAGATTAGCGCACCCAGCCGAAGCGGTAGAGGCCTACTGCGATATGCTGAACAAGGTGAAGGCATCCATGAAGTAATTCGTCCAATTTTCCTGTGCTGTAGCTCTTGACTCTGCCGTTGGGGAATGCTTTATGCTAAGATTGTATCAACCGAAGGGAGCCCAGCCATGAACGAGCTAGTCAAGATTCAAGCGGTCACATCCCGGTATGGCATCTCGGCCCGCGCGCTCCGCTACTACGAGGATATGGGGCTGATCGTCAGCACCCGGAGCGATGATTACGCCTACCGGCTGTATGACGCCGACGCCATCCAGCGACTGGAGCAGATTTTGATCCTGCGCAAACTGAATATCAGCATCAAGGATATCCAGCGCATTTTCAACACGCCTGGCTCGGCGGTGGTGTTGGAGGTGCTGGGCAAAAAGGTGGCGGATATTGACGGCGAGGTTGCGCTTTTGCACGAGTTGAAAGACATTGTTCTTGCCTTTATCCGGCAAATCGAAAACGCCGATTTTGGCAAGGATTCCGATGTCAAACTGCTTTTTGAAAAGGCAAAAGAGATCGAAAAGCAACTTGTCAATGTGGATTATGATGGGAATACGGCTAATGTTAACAGATTACTGGATGTAACAGAAAAATTGAACGCAAATAAATTGCCGGAAGTACGCATTGTTCAATTACCAAAATGCAAAATGGCCACCTCAGGTGCGCCAAGCACTTCTAACGTTTGGAGTTTCTCTGACTGGTGGGGAGAATACGATAAAAATCGCCAAAACATTCACCTTGCATACGCACCGATGGATTTTCTGTATTATGATGAAGGCGGATTTGTCTGGATGATGATGGTAGATAATGACACGACCAGCGAAGCCTGTGGCGGTTATGAGGTCATCGATTTTGAGGGCGGAATATATGCGGTATGCACCTCAATAGACGGTGACGGCGAAAGCAATGACCTTGTTGTTAAAAAGATTGAAAAGTGGCTCGAACGCACAGGGTTTGAGATACGCAAAAAGGCAGATGGCTATCATTACATGGGGCATATGATCAATCCCTCAGATGAAATAAAGCAGGGATTGGGGTATGATCAGTTTGAAGTTTTTGTGCCGATAAAGCTAAAGAATTAAGCAAAATCCAAATGAGGAAACATAATTTATTACATAGATTTGCTATCAGAGTTTTGTCCAATGAAAAAAGCAACATGCCCATAATAAGCAAACTGTGCGGCGAACACGAAACACAGGCGCGGCTGGCAAATTTATAGTTGGGAATGTTATTATATGCCATACAAAAACGGTGTCTGGGCAAAAACGATCGCTAATTTGCAAACTGATGATGGGAGTTGGGGACAGTTTCATTCGATGGCAATACCAAGAGCACATGCACCAATAACAACAGAACAAGCGTTGAGAAGGTTGAAAATACTCGGATTTTCCATAGAGGACGAGGTGGTATATAGAGCGGTTCAGTATATGCATGATTGCTTGTTGCGAAAACAGAAAGTGTCTAATGCGGACGCAATTAGCGATACATACAACGATATGATGTATGCCGCGTGGATTCGGCAGTTCACCGATGATGATGAGTATGCTAATAATATTGCATGCCAATGGAGTCAGGTTATCAGTAAGGCATGTATGGAATACGGTTTTGACGAAGCCCTCTATTATGCGGCATATGATGACCAGTTTGGGAAAATCAAAAGAGAAAGTCTTTCTATTTCCTTTAACAAGTTTTACCCTGTCGCAATAGTCGCAAATCTGTTAGAAGCAGAGAAAGAACGCATCTTTTTCGAAAAGATTCTATCAAATCCGACAGGAATTTATTACTTAGGATATGATCGGGCATTGAATACCCCTCCTGTAGCCTTTGCCTCAAAAGATGCAAGCCGTTTTTTGGGAGCAATCGAAGTTCTTTCCCAATACAGCAGCAATCAATGCCGACAGAAATTAGGTTTTGTTGTTGATTGGCTTAATGAAAATAAAGCCGAAGATGGAACTTGGGACATGGGTTCGTCTGTAAAGGATAATCTTTACTTTCCGCTTTCAGATTCGTGGAAAAAAGTTCAAGACAGAAAAATAGATTGTTCTTATAGAATAACAAATATAGTAAATGCTTTGATAGGCTAAAATACTTACACCTATTAATAAGCATCCGTTACATAAAAACAGACGAGAGCGAGCGTCCGCCTCATACGGATTCCTGATAGAAATCTCGACATCAGCCGGGTATTCTTTCCGCAATCCGTTGTACGGTTTATGCGAGTTGGGCGCTTATTTCCGCAGCTTTTTAAGGAAGGGAAGATTTCGTAGCGCCAAGAGCAGCGGCAGCCCCAGCCCAAAGCAAACCACCGCTTGCCCGGCACCTACTGTGGCGATGTTCAACAGCATGGGCGCGGCGTCGGTGCCGTCTGTTTGCACGCCGGTCAGCGCGATGCCGATGATGATGGCATTGACCACAATGGGCGGGATGGGTGCCAGCCAAAAGCTCCACTTGCGCCGACCCAGCCAGTGCGTCATTCCGGCGGCAAGCAGGGTGGCGATGGGGCCAAGAATCCAATCCAACCAGCCAGCGGGCGACCACAGCAAATTAGCCAGCAAACACCCCACGGAAACCCCGGGAATGGCAGCGCCAAACAGGGCGGGCAGCACGGTCAGCGCCTCGGCAATGCGAAACTGCACCGCGGCAAAGCTGCTCCACTGAAAGATGCCCACCAAGGCTACATACATCGCCGCAACCATGGCCCCCAGCACCAAATGCAAGACAAGATTCTTTTTTTTCACGATGGCTTCTCCTAAACAGAAAGCGTTGTTACAAAAACAACCTTCCAGAATAGGACGCGCTGCCACCACGTCCAAGGGTATTGTACCACAAACCGTAGCTACGCGTCAGACCTTTTGCTTGCGCAGCAAATGAATATTCTCTAGCGCCAACCCTGTGCCGATGACCACGCTGGTGATGGGATCCTCGGCAACATAGGTGGGCACCTTGGTGTGCTCTTGGATTAAACGATCAAGCCCATACAGCAGCGAGCCGCCCCCCGTCATCACAATCCCTTGCTCGGAGATATCCGCGGCAAGCTCGGGTGGCGTGCGTTCCAGCACCTTGTGTACGGCATCCAGAATGGCTTGCACGGGTTCTTCCAGCGCTTCGATCATTTCGTCCGAGCCCACGGTAACGCCGCGCGGCAGACCCACGGATAGGCACCGCCCCACCACGTGCATGGAAATGACCTCCTTGCGGGGGTAGGCCGAACCGATGTTGATTTTAATTTCTTCGGCTGTGCGCTCACCAACCAACAGGTTGTGGCGCTTGCGAATGTAGCGGATAATGGCCTCGTCAAAACGATCACCTGCCACACGAATGGACTCGCACACCACGGTGCCGCCCATGGAAATGACGGCCACATCCGTGGTGCCGCCGCCGATGTCGACAATCATATTGCCCGTGGGTTTGGATATATCCAGCCCGGCGCCGATGGCCGCCGCAATGGTTTCTTCAATCAACTCCACCTGCCGAACACCCGCCGAACGGGCGGCATCCAGCACGCTGCGGCGTTCTACCTCGGTGACCACGCTGGGCACGCAAATCATGGTGCGCGGCTTGGAAAAAGTCATGCGCTTGCCGCAAACCTTGTGGATAAAATAACGCAGCATGCGCTCGGTGGTTTCATAATCCGATACCACGCCGTCACGTAGCGGACGCACGGCCACAATGTTGCCGGGGGTGCGCCCCAGCATGCGGCGGGCCTCCTCACCGACGGCCAGCATTTGGTCGGTATCCCGATTGACGGCAACAACAGAAGGCTCGCGGAGTACAACCCCGCTGCCCTTAACATACACCAAAACGGTGGCTGTGCCCAAGTCGATTCCGATATCCATCGCCACGCTGATTTCCTCCAAAGAATGATACGGTCCACAGGCAAAAATCATGGTGCGCCACGCACGAGAAGAAAAGAGAATGCGCCGCATGATGAGTGTCGTCCGTGGCACGCAAAAGGTGCATGAAAAATCCCTCCCATTATAGCGCATCCGCGAGGTCAGCGCAAGGACGAGAGGAAAAGGGGCGATGCGCCTTTTGGGAAAAATTGCAGATGCGTTAAAGTTTGCAAAAAGCATCATTCCAGAAAAGTATTGCTATGTAGAAATAGTGGTGGGTTTTTCACAAAAAAACGCATATGCGGGAGGCGGCCTCGCGTGCCAATAAAATTATGAGCAAGGCATCTGACCCACGCTGTCACGTTGTTGTGTGCATAGCCAAAGGAGTGCTTTCCGCCCTAAGGGCAACGACGCTATGAAACAAATCAAGGTCAATGCCCATTTCAAAAAACGCAACGCCAAAAAGCTTGAATTGCGCTCGTCGCTCATGTATAATAGAAGCGCGCTGATATTGTGTCAGTATGTCTAAACATGGATTCGGAGGGAACTATTATGGAAAAAATTATTAAAACACCAATCGTAAATAAGGGCATGGGCGCGGCCGTGGTGGATGAACGCGAAATCGAAGCCGTCACCGCTGTGCTGCGTGACCCGGCCAATATGTTTCGCTATCAAGGCGAAAACCTCACCCAAAGCGGCGCGCTGGAACGCGAGATGTGCGCGCTGAACGGTGCCAAGCATGGTTTGTTTGTCAATTCCGGCACGTCCGGGCTCATTTGCTGCCTGTCGGCGCTGGGCATCGGGCCCGGCCATGAGGTGATTATCCCTGCCTACACCTACATTGCCACGGCGGCAGCGGTGGTGGCGGTGGGGGCCGTGCCGGTCATTGCGGAAATCGATAACTCGCTCAGCCTCGATCCCGCCGATGTCGAAAAGAAAATCACGCCCTACACCAAGGCCATCATTCTGGTGCATATGCAAGGCGTGCCGGGCCGCGTCAAGGCCATTCGGGATATCGCCAAGAAAAACAACCTCAAAATCGTGGAGGACTGCTGCCAAGCCATCGGCGCCAAGTATTTTGGCGAGCACGTAGGTGTGGGCTCGGATGCCTTTGCGTGGAGCCTGAACTTCTTCAAAATCATCACGTGCGGCGAGGGCGGCGCGTTTTTTACCAACGACAGCACGGCGTTTTTACGCGGCGTATATGAATCCGACCCCGGCTCGCCCATGTGGGACAGCGGCCTGATTCAAGAAAAAGTCGTTCCGCCGTATTCGCGCAACGGTTTCCGCGCCAACGAAATCGCGGCGGCCATGGGGCGCGTGCAGCTGCAAAAGCTGGACATGCTGCTTGGTCACACCCGGAGCATCAAGCAACGGCTGCTATCCAAGCTCAACACCCCCATCCACTACACCCTTCAGCATGTGGACGACCCCGCCGGTGATTGCGGGATTTCCGCCGCCTTTATCGCCAACAGCCAAGACGAATGCCGCCGGTTCAGCGAGCTGCTGCGCGAGCAGGGCCTAACCATTGGTTCGGTTTACAACGCGGGGTTCCCCGACCGTCACATTTACACCTATTGGGATTCCATCCTCAACAAAATCGGCGCTACCGACGCCGGGTATCCGTGGGCGGACCCCTCCTACAAGGGCAACGTGCAGTATTCCAAAGACATGTGCCCCAACACGCTGGATTACCTGTCCCGCTGCATGCGGCTGACCATCGATATGGGCTTAACCGAGCAAAATGTGGATGAAATCGCCGAAGCCATCAACTACGTGGACGCCGCCCTGTAGGGCAACGCGAGATACCTACTGATTCATGGGGACGCACCAGCCATCAATCAGTGGGGTGCTTGGGCGTGCGGCTGCAACTTGTGCCCGGGCACATCGAGAGCATCACCGCAAAAAGGCCGACCAACGTGTTAAAACATTGGTCGGTCTTTTCTATTGATTTGATATATTTTTTTTCTCAACCGCAAGAATACACCGTCAGCATCGAGGCATGCTGCCCCTTCAGCGACTTGTTTTATTCATCCGGTGGTCAGGGCAATCAATGCGAATATTTGCGCTTTTCCTGACGAATGACCTTTGTCCGTTTCCATGAGTATAGTCACTCGTATGTTAAGTCCGCGCTAAAAAACTTGTGAATTATACTCAATTATTCCGGCGTTTTCATTTCACTCAATCCTCCGGCCTTGGGTTGTTGGGATAAGCTATCCCGTTTTCATCGCGGTTTATGGGGTATGCTTTTAGATGAAAATAAATACAACCATCAGGACATGACATACCCATTTCATATTTTTCTTTTTCGCCCCTGTAGGTAAAGTCGCCGCCGCATCGTATGACTTCGCACCATGTATACAGTTGTGACATGATTTTGGGGCACATACCGGCAGGACATTCATATTGAAAAACAAATTTATCCCCTTTTTCCAATCCAAGCCTACAATGTCCGGCTTTTCCATCCGTTGCAGTGAGTTCAAATTCCCAATCCTCGGTTACCCATTTCTTCATCACTATACCCTCATCATAGAATATGTATTTGTGTTTTTGATGTGTGCCGTAGGACAATTTCCGCTGTTACGACTTACTCTTTCCTTATGTCAGGACCAAGACACAAAATAAATTTAATTATTCATATCACGATACTGCTCAGCAAGGGTGGCATAAAAGGTAACCCATTTGTTTTCCGCGCCGACTTTACCAAAAGTACAAGGCTGTTTTGATAGCGTTCCGTCCAGCGGGAGTCTACCGCTTTCATCTTTGCGTTTGTTCAACAAATCCCATGCCTCTTTCATTGCGATGTCATTACCCGCGCCCAATACGGACAATGCAGCAACTGTCTGCACAAACCCTATGCGCATAGGCTCTACAGGAAAAAAATTATCAACCAAACGCCAGCCAAACCGACCTTCATCGAATTTCGTTGCTTTGTCTGATGAATAAAATACATCACGTTTCAGAAAATAGTTCACCAACGCATCGGCATTTGGCGGCAAAAACCCATTTAATTGGCACTCGGAATATAATAAAACACCCGCTATTGCAGCTTTGTAACAGCTCTTGCGTTCGGGCTTTTTTTCAAGCTTCATTTTGCACATAAATCCGCCGTCAAAGAGTTGTTTTTTCGAAAACTCTTTGATTAAGTCCATAACATCAGCTCGTTCGTGATATCCCAACATAACCAGCGCTCTAAGCGTAAGACCGGAGCTACAGCCAACCAAATCATTTTCCCTATTCGCAGCTTGTAATTCCGCAACAGTATAGTCAACAAATCGGTCTAATCGCTCGTCCTTTTGCATTCCGAGTTCAGCAAATGCGGTTAAATACCTAAGCGCAGTATGTACGCCCCAATCCTTGCGCCATAAACCGTTTTCGCCTTGTTTGTCAAACATTCTTAAAACCGGCTTTTGCCGCTGTACATACTCATAAGCATTTCTGCTTTCTGCCAGAGATAATCCGCCGATTTCAGTCATCGTGCGATATTTTATTGCAGGGTTGCTATCTTCAAGCAACCAATCCGTTACGCTATTGTTCATTTTCAACCCTCATTTTTTATATTCAAATTTCCACGACTTGCGCCACCCGTATGTCAAGCACAAGCTAAAAAATTTTCAAAGAATTTTTTCCGCAAGTGTTGGCTCCCCAAAAGCGAGAAGTGAAATGGCGAAAGATTGATCTGAAAGATGCATTCCCCAATGCAAATCTAAACAGCAGATTTTATAGGTTCGAGCCATTCAGGGTGCTCAGTCGGGCGTTGAAAGCACGTAAAACAGTCCGTCAAAGTCATCGGGGTCCATGCTGAATGTAAGATGCCTAAAGAATACATATCCGCCTTCCTGCAAATAAAGCTCTTCCGTTAGCCCGTTGTCTAAATGAAAAGTGATAACTTTGTACTCGATATTCGGCGGAATTGAGCTTGCCTGAAAATAGGCCTCTGGATGAGCGTGATAAAGTTTTTCTAACAAATCAGTAAACGGTGTTAAATCATTAGCGGCGACAGTATTGGCTTGCGCGCCATAGCGGATCACCTCTGAAAAATTTGTATAATAATCGCACGACATAATATTCTCTTTTGCCAGATAAGGCTTGATCCAATCAGAACCTTTGCTTATGGTTAATCCGGCTGGATTTCTGTTCCACACATTAACGGTATAACCGTTCTCGTCATAGTCGCGGATTGTCATCAGCATATATTCGGGGTTATAGTTATTCATTTGATATACAGGGACCCCTGCTTTGCCAAAGGGTATAAAAAAATCCGGGTAGTTGGCTGCATCTTCTATATAGATGCCCTCCTCGTTGTTTGGTAAACCCAAAACTGTTTCACCCAACCGGGCACCTGTCAGCGCCTCAATTTGCTCGCGAGTAAGGGAAAGGGGTTGAGCTGTGTAATAGTGCCCCTTATAAATCATAAATAAGGGGTAATCCGCTAATGCACTTAAATAATATGTCGGATTCGGAATGATGAGAGGCAATGATTGTTTATCATGATTCGCAGGGTTCTTATTATTAGTGGCATGTAGAAAATAAAAGGAAAGACAACCGGCAAACATCACGGCAGCCACACAAACAGATGCGAGAGCAAAAGACTTTGAGGGCGTGCTTCGGGACGTGGATAATGTTTGCCACACCCTACTTTTTAAACATTCATCGGGATTAATCTTGCCAAAAGCCGATTTAAGCTTATTCATGAGTTTCATCCTCCATTACACTTTTTAATAGTTTCCTGGCGCGTGCAAGACGCATTTTCACAGCAGACGGACTGGCATGCAGCATGTGAGAGATTTCGCTCACTTTATATCCTTCAATGTAGTGCAAATAAATTACTGTTTTATATTTTTCAGACAGTGCTGCCACCTCCTTTATTACACTCCTTTCTTCCTCTGAAAACACAGGAATGTCTATAACCGACTGCAATAAATCGGTCTTTTTTTTCCAGAAGCTTTTCAGAATGTTCTTGCAGCGATTCATCGTTACTTTTATTATCCATGCTTTTTCTCCCTCTGCTTCATTAAAATTTTTTGAATTAGATAAAACTTTAACGAAAACATCGTGAACAACATCTTCGGCATCGGCACGGTTTTTTAAAAAAATTAAAGCAATGCGAAAAATAAGGCCACTATACATTTCGTATTTTTCTTCAAATGCGATTTTTTCCGCACACATGTTTAAACACCTCTTACTATAAAACAATTGAAACAGGCTTTTGGTCACATCAAAGTAGCCATACTTCGATGTGACCAAAAGCCGTATCGTTGGATGCTTTTGACAAGGCGGGTTATAGCCAAATCATCCAATATATTAAAAGGATGAAATTCGGGAGGGTATAAGTCGGCGAGAGGGATTTCTACAATGTGTTCTCCGCTGAATGGGATTATGGGATTTCCGAAAATGTTATCGTAATTCGCGAGGGCAAGATTGCCCATTGTTTTGGTTTGGGGTATACCTCCTTTTTTGTTTGTGGATGCGATTGTTTTGCCCATAATGGTTTCCTGCCTTTCGTTTTTTTGTGAGGCAAGATTTTAGCGTATATTTCACGTTAGATATTTAAAGTAGAAAAACCAGCCCCCATTTCCTTTGGAAAAAGAATGGAAAAGAATAACGCTGAGCCCGCAACCCCTTGATTTGTAAGGGCTTTTGGATTCAGCGCTATTATACCATACGGGCACCCCTACGCGTCAACCTCCTCGCCCGCGTGGTAAGCGTCGTCCAGCGATTGCAGGATATCCTCGTCTTCGATGGGGGTAAAGGTCTCTTCGTCGCCCTCGTTTTCCACCTTCATGTAGTAGATGGCCACGTCGCATTCTTCGCAGGCGTCCTCGGGTTTTTCGCAGGCGTCACCGCACAGGCGGTCGGCCAGCACGGCAAATTCCTCGCCGTTGTAAAAGAAATAGTCCAACACGTGCAGGGTCAGGCTGGTGCCGTCAATGGCTTCAAAATCTATGGTGCCATAGCCGTTTTCTTCAGGATTCATGATGTGCTCCTTATCAGGTAGTTTTGGAAAATTAGAAATGGTTTGAGCAATTCAGCAAAGTAAACGCAAGTTGCGCCATCCGGCGGATTGGCGTCAAGCACAAGCTACGCCATCTGGCGAACCGGAGTTAGGGACACGCTGCGCCGTTTGGCGAACCAGATTCAAGAAACAACCCGCGCCGCGTTGCAAGCCAAATATATTGATGCAGCAACTAATCCAAGCCACAATACGGCGGTCTTTTGGCCACAGAGCACGGCGAGGCCCGCTTGAAAGGCTCATTCCGCATGACGGCGCGGTCCGCATCCGCGCTGTGGCCAAAATCCTCCCCGCCTTGTTGGCTTGGATTAATTGCCGCATCAATAGCACAAGCGGCGCGGAAAAGTCAAAAGCGTTTCAATCTAGGTACCCACTGATTGATGGCGTGCCAGCCATTAATCAGCGGCTACCGGGGATAGCGCCGGACCTCAGCCCTTTACGGCCGTCCAGGTTTTGTCGAATTCGGCCATGCGGTCGCCCGCGTCACGGAAGATATCCATATTTTCCATTTGCTCTTCGGTGGGCAGCAAATCGGGCAGTTCGCCCTCTTCAATCAGCCCCTCGGTGATGCCTTCAATGGGACTGAAATAGCCGATGTACGCCGCGTTGCGCTCGGCAATATCCTCGCGGCACAGGTAATCGATAAATTGCATGGCCTCGGCTTGCATGGTGGAATTTTTCATCACCACCATGTTGTCAAACCAAATGTTGGTGCCTTCTTTAGGCGTCACATACCACAGGTCGTCGTTCTCGCTGATTGAGGTGGCGGCGTCGCCCGAATACACCACAGCTAGCGCGGCGGCGTTATTTTTCATCAGGGTTTTGGCCATGTCCAGCTGATAGGATTGCAGCAGAGGCCGTTGCTGCAAAAGCTGAGCTTTGGCTGCCGCAAGTCCTTCGTCCGACCAATCGTTCAGCGGATACCCGGCGCGCACCATGGCAATGCCGATGGCGTCACGGTAGGAATTGATCATGATAATCTGGTCGCGATAGGTCTCGTCCCACAGGCAATCCCACGAGTCGATGTCGCCCGTCACCTTGGTTTTGTTGTATAAAATGCCCAGCGTGCCCCACATGTAAGGCACGGAATACCGATTGCCCTCATCAAACACGCGATCGCAGGTGAAGTTGGCCAAATTGGCAAAGTTGGGGATGGCGGAATAGTCCAGCGGTGCCAGCATATCCTCACGAATCATGCGCTCAATCATGTAATCCGAGGGAAACACCACATCATACGTGCCCGTGGGGTTTTTCAGTTGGGTGTACATGATCTCGTTGTCCGTAAAGTTGATGTACTTCACGCGAATGCCGGTGTCCTTGGTAAAGTCCCGAATGATGGCTGGGTCGATATAATCTTCCCAGTTGTACACCCGGAGCACGGGGCCGGAAGAGCAAGCGGGCAGGATGGCAACCAACAGCAGCAAGGCGAGCAGCGCGACGGCAATTTTTTTCATGTCTTTCCTCCAAAGCGTTTTGATTCAGCGGGGCAAAAGGCGCGGTTTAGCGGAGCGGGGCAAGGTGTGCTTTGGCTAAGCCAGCAGTTGGGGCAAAAGCGCGTTTGGGATAAGCCGGCAAGCCGGGGCAAAGGGCGCGTTCGGCTAAGCGGGCAAGCCAAAGCTAAAACTCCAGCATGCTTGGGTTTCGCCGATTGATGATCAGCAGCAGGGCAAGCACCACCATAAACATCAAGGCCGACAGGGCGTTGAGCTCGGGCTTGATGCCCTTGCGCGCCATGGAATACACCAGCACGGATAGATTTTGCACCTCGCCCCCGGTGAAGTAAGAGATGACAAAATCGTCCATGGAAAGTGTAAAGGCCAAAAGTCCGCCGGTGATGATACCCGGGCTAATCTGAGGAATAACCACCTTCCACAAGGCGGCGTTGGGCGATGCGCCTAAATCCTGCGCGGCTTCGTAGGTGCGCATGTCTACCTGTGCCAGCTTGGGCAGCACGCAGAAAATCACATATGGCACGTTAAAGCTGACGTGCGCCAGCACCAGGGTCAAAAACCCAAAAGGCAGATGGATAAACGCCATCATCACCATCAGGGATACGCCCGTCACAATCTCGGGGTTTAGCATGGGAAGGTATGTGATGTTCAGCACTGTGTTGCGCCAGCCCCGGCGGTAGGCATAGATGCCCAGCGCGGATATCGTGCCAAAAACCGTGGAAATCACAGCGGAAACTGCGGCGCAAGCCAGCGTAACCCACAGGGCCGAAAGCACCCCCTCGATATCCGGGTTGGTGAAGAGAGAGATGTACCATTTGAGCGAAAAACCCGTGAACCGCCCCACCGAGCCGCCCTGATTAAAGGAGTAAAAAACCAGCACAGCCAAGGGCGCGTAAAAGAAAAGCAGCAGCAAACCAAGGTAGGCGTATTTGGAAATCCTTCTCACGGTCACTTCCTCCTTGGGTCCAGCTGAGCTTCGGACGCGCCGTTAACCAGCCGCATGGAAAGCAAAATCAACAGCATCAAAATGACACTGACCGCTGAGCCGAAATTCCAGTCGTTGAACTTGGTGAACTGGCCTTCGATTAAATCGCCAATCAGCATTTGCTTGCCGCCGCCCAAAAGCTGCGAGATCACAAAGGTGGAAGCCGCCGGCATAAACACCATGATGATGCCCGAAATGACGCCTTGCAGCGAAAGGGGCAGTACCACCCGGCCAAACACGCGCGGCGGGGAAGCGCCAAGGTCGCGCGCCGCTTCCAGCAGATGGTGATCCATCTTGGAAAGCGAGGTGTAAATGGGCAAAATCATAAAGGGCAAAAAGTTATACACCATGCCAAGCACCACGGCACCCTGGTTGTTGAGCATCTGGGGTGGGTTGGCAATGCCAATGCCCTGCATCCACAAGTGAAAAATGCCGCCCGGCTGCAAGAGCACCACCCAGGCATAGGTGCGCAGCAAAAAGTTCATCCACATGGGCAGCAAAAACAGCACCAAAAGCAGGTTGGCCATCTTCATCCCGCGCGAGGCCAAAAGATAGGCGGCGGGATACCCCAGCCCAAGGCAGATAACGGTGGAAAGAAAAGCCAGCCACAAACTGCGGCCAAAGATGTTGAAATACAGCTGTCCGCTTTCCGGGTCAACCAACCGCGCGAATTGATCCAGCGTAAATCCGCCCTCCGCGTTGGTCAGAGAATAATAAAGAATTAACCCCATCGGCAGCACGATGGATAGGGTCATCCACACCAAATAGGGTGCGGCCAAACGTTTGCGGGTCATCTTTGCTGACTCTCCTTCCCGTTGTTCTCGGCCATTTTGTTAATTTTCCTCCCCTTCGTTCTCGGCCATTTCAATTTCGGCCTCTTCCACCGCGGCCTGCAACACGTGGTCGATGTGCATCAAATGAATGTCCTCAGGGCGGATAATTAAGCCAACTGTGGCGCCAACCTCGCGGGTGCCGGTATCCTGAACCCGCCACAGAAAGCCATCTGCGGCGCGAATGCGCATTTCGTTGTATTGTCCCATAAAGGTAAAGGTTTCTACCTCGCCTTGAATATGCCCGCGCTCGGCGTCCACCAGGTAGATGTCTTCGGGGCGCACCACCACCTCAACATGCTCGTTGGCGGCAAAGCGATCCACGCAATCAAAGGTGTGCCCGCCAAAGGCCACGGTGTCCGGTCCGCGAACCACGCCGGGCAGGATGTTGCTCTCGCCGATAAACTCGGCCACAAAACGGTTTTTTGGTTCATTGTAGATATCCTGCGGGGTGCCGATTTGCTGGATATACCCCGCGCGCATCACCACCACGGTGTCCGACATGGTCAGGGCCTCTTCTTGGTCGTGGGTGACAAAAACAAAGGTAATGCCAAGGCTTTTTTGCATGGCCTTCAACTCTTGCTGCATACCTTTGCGCATTTTCAGGTCCAGAGCGGCAAGCGGCTCGTCCAAAAGCAAAACCTGCGGCTGCTTGCATAGCGCCCGCGCAATGGCCACGCGCTGCATCTGGCCACCGGAAAGGCTGTCCACGGCGCGTTTCTCAAAGCCGGTCATGTCCACCAGCGCCAGCATGTCGCGCACCTTGGCGGCGATAAAATCCTTAGACTGTTTGTCCACCCGCATGCCAAAGGCGACGTTATCAAACACATTCATATGCGGAAACAGCGCGTACCGCTGAAAAACCGTGTTTAGCTTACGCTTGTGGGCGGGCAGGGCGGTAATGTCCGTGCCGTCGAACCGCACGTACCCGGAGTCCGGCTGTTCAAAGCCGCCCAGCACCCGCAGGAGGGTGGTTTTGCCGCAGCCAGAGGGCCCCAGCAGCGTGATGAACTCGTTGCGGCGGATATACAGGTTGATATCGTACAACACCTGAATGTCGAAGCTTTTGTTAATGCCCTGAATTTCGATGAGCTTATCGGCCACGGTCACACCTCATTTTCCTTAAAAGCTTGGCGGCGTGGCAACCCACAGCACCTTGGCGGCTTGCTTGCCGATGTTTTCCAGCCGATGGGGCCGGGTTGCCGAAAAGTAAAAGCTTTCGCCCTTTTTCACGCGCACGGCACGGCCATCCAGGTGCAGCCGCACGCTGCCGGCCAACACATAGCCGAATTCCTCTCCGGCGTGGGGGTCGTCCATGGGCGTGGAAGCGCCGGGCGGAAGCTCCAGCGTAATAGGTTCCATGTCGTTTTTCTGCGAGTTTGGCACCAGCCACGCGGTGGCTACCCCGGCGTCGTCGGTGGAAACAAAGATGTCCTCCGGCCCAAAAACCAGTTGCTCGGCAACCGGCTCAGCAAAAAACTCGCGCAAATCGGTGCCCAGCGCTTCTAGAATATCCATCAGCGTGGCGATGGAAGGCGAGGTTTGGTCGCTCTCCATCTGCGAGATAAACCCCTTGGATAAATCGCACCGATTGGCCAACTCTTGTTGGGTTAGGCTGCATCGCAAACGCAGCTGCCGCAGCTTTTGGCCGATGTTCATGATGTGCTCCTTATGCAGACACCCAAGAAAACAAGAAAGGGCACCGCGCGCCCAAACAGAAAAGAGCCGTGTACGTCCAAGCGAAAAGACCAATATGCGCGCCTGACAGATTTCGTCAATCCGAAAATCGAGGATTACAAAGCAATTGACGCTTTGCAAGGATGCGAGAGAAAACCAAGCAAGAGCATAAGAATTATCCGCCTTTTGGCCGGCGCGTGTTTGGTTTGCGTAAACTTTGCGTCACCAAAGGCTAAGTAAACACCAAGTTTATTTTGCCTAAACGCAGGAATAGTTAACCACATTTGGAAGATGTTGTCAAGCAGAAAATTTTTCAAAAAAACACACCCCGAGGTTGGTCTCAGCACATTGCGCTGGTCAACCTTGGGGTGTGGCTTAAGTGTCGGCGTGCGCTAGTACGCCAGCTTCAAGTCCAGCAGCTTCTGCGCCGTGTTCAAATCGGCCTCGCTACGCATGGCAATCGCAACCGAGCGCCCCTCGACATAGGCCGTCGCCGACAGCAAATCAGCCAAGACCTGTTCGGGAAGCCCGGCGGATTTCGCGGCTTCAACGGCGCGCCCGCCCAGCACAAAAATCAGTTGAAACCAGCCCTCCTTGGGCATCAGATAAAACAGGGTGCGTTTCCCCCGCTTAACAGGGTACGACCAACCGGCGGCTTTTGAGTAAAACTTCCACTCGCCGCTGCCGCCCGAAAGCGCCAGCATTTTGTCCCAAAGGACCCTGCCATTTTGCAACGCGAGGCCAAGCGCCTCGTCATTGGGCACCGTGCTCTTTTCATCAAAAATGCTTTCAGCCATTGGCAAAACCTCATCCTCACAAATCGCAAGCATCTGGCGGTGCATCCGCCACGCGGGAAAATTCTTCGCGAAAGCTCTGTCGGCGGGGCGTCAGCCGAAGTTCATGATCCTGAAGCGTCAAATAAATGACCTCTTCGCCTTCCAGCGCGTCTAAAAAGCTGGTGGGCAGACGCACGCGGCCCTTGCGGTCGATGCGGCACAATGTGGTTCTCATGGGTAAATCCTCTTTTCCGGCTGGCGGCAAAGCGCCGCAGGTAACCGCTGATTAATGGCTGGTACGCCTCATTAATCAGTGAGTACCTAGGCCTTGTCTAAAAAATCCAATTTGGGTTGAAAAGGGACGGAAATAGGCGTCTTTGCCCGTCTCATCGGTCGAAATATAGCCGATATTCCTTCCCTCC